>JAESFT010000177.1_pt1 | contig 71567 bp, 60 predicted proteins | sample 9269451 | NCBI WGS metagenome assembly JAESFT01 (sample SAMN14502557, study PRJNA617106) | algae metagenome | isolation source: Scytonema hyalinum WJT4-NPBG1 and co-occurring heterotrophs from well... | place: USA: Mojave Desert, Joshua Tree National Park, California | collected 2006-05-25 | reverse complement strand
CACAGTCGGTTGCAATGATGGAAAGCGAAGTGACGGGAAACTGTCACGCTTCGTTTGGAGAGAGGGATAGAGAAACATGCAAGTCGTGAGGTTTGAAAGTGCGCTCCGTCCCTACTCTATTAAGTCCACTGTTAGCTAACATTGCGCTCAATGGAATCGAGGACATCCACCAATCTGTCAGATATGCTGACGATATGGTCATCATCCTCAAACCCAACGATAACGTAAACAAATTACTTGAAAAAATCAGCCAATTCCTTGCAGATAGAGGAATGAATATCAGTGAAAGAAAGACCAAGGTAACTGCATCGACAGATGGATTCGATTTCCTTGGCTGGCGCTTCAAAGTGCAAAGCAACGGAAAATTTAGATGTGTCCCTTCAGTGGACAATTTTAAAGCTTTCCGACAGAAAGTAAAATCCATCGTCAATAGCTCGAATTATGGTTCCAGTGTTAAAGCTGAAAAGTTAGCACCACTGGTTAGAGGATGGAGGAACTACCACAAGTTCTGCAAGATGGAAGGGTCTAAACTTTCCCTGTATCATATACAACACAGAGCATATACGGTGTTCAACAAGGAACCCAAGAATAACCGCTACTCAAGCAAAAAGCTTGTTAACAAGGCATTCCCAACAGTTCCATACTCCGAAAATAAACACGTCATGGTCAAAGGGAATAAATCACCCTTTGATGGGGACATCACCTATTGGAGTGAGCGAAACAGCAAACTCTATGACGGGGAAACCTCTAAAGTCTTAAAACGGCAAAACCATATATGTGGTCACTGTAAACTAAAAATGCTCAGTGATGAGAGAGTACATCTACACCATGTCGATGGAAATCATCAGAACTGGAAAGCTAAAAACCTCTTGGTTGTACACGAAAGCTGTCACGATTACATCCACATGAGCAAAACCGCAAGGTAAGGACATCGGGAGCCGGATGCACAGAAATGGGCACGTCCGGATCTAACAGAGAGGGACGGGGAATAATATCCCCTCTCGACTCTACCAATCCCAGCCGTGTTTTACGCGCTTCGGGTTGGTGACGTTCGCGAAGCGTCTCCCCTTGGGAGAAGGATCTAGATTTGACGGCTGGGATTTTATTTCAAGGCAAGTGCCTAAGCAGAATGAAAGTAATTTCGGACTGTCTAGAGGGTATTTGGCACATCCTTAGGACTTACGCAAGAACTCTGTGAAACTCTTAGTTTCTATGCGAAGACAGCGCACGCTGCGCAAATGTGTCCTAGCCTACGGCATAGGGTAGGCTAGAACGCCAAGAATTCCTAGAGTGTGCGGTAACGTCCTATTTCTTAAGAATCCCCCGCTACACCCGTAAGGTTAGCGGCGGGAGTTGTCAACAACATCTCTATTCCCCTATACCCTGAGTGAAAGATTGCTTAGCAGCACACACAGAACAGACACCCCAACGCTGAAGTTCGCCGGGTGGCGTGGGACACTGGCACAAAGGACAAAGAGGTAAACCGTGCGATCGCGCTTGTACTGTCCTAGCCCAATCTTGGAAAGCAGCATTGGCGTCCTCGGGTGCGGAGGTTACATCACCGCGTAGGTTCATCTGATCACCCACGTAACTAGGATGTTCGCGCAGTGACATTGTTTGTTGTTCCTTAGGAGTGTCTTGAGGACGCCGCCATCGGGCTGTAGAAAAACGAATATCGACTAAACCAATCGCCAGCTTTTCATTCAACTTTAAAAGCAGCCGCTGGCGCTCGAAAGTTAAGTTCTGTGCCCAAGCTGCGCTAGAAGTTGCCACCTGCAAAACATCGCGTTGAATCGATAAAGGTAGCGTGTGAGCGGCTACTACTGATCCTACAACTTCAGCCCAACACTTGAGCAAGCGTTGAAATGGTTGCTCTTGCCATTCAGCTTGAGCCTCCAAAACCTCTAAAATATCATTAACTGATTTAAACGACATCTAGCCAACCTTGGCGAAAATTGCAGCATACTTCTGCAATATATCTATGATAATTTTCGCTAGGATTGGCACAAATATATTTTTAGTATTTTAGATTAATCCGGCAGTCTAGGTTTGAGGCAGACAGGCTATGAGTCAAAACCCCCTAGTAGATTCGGGTGAGAAATCTTCCAAAAAAACTGGGTTGAAACCACCACTAGCAGCAGCACTGGCTAGTTTGGAAGTACAACTCGATCAAGAGTTAACTCGATATCGACGCACACGAACTGGATATAGGACATTCAGCCAACCCCGTGTAGGCATTTCCACAAGCAGTAAATATCAACAATTAACTGCTATTCATCCAACAAGGGACACAACAACATCACCACTAGAAGACAGTCTCCAGAAATTTGGGTTGGCAACACCAAAAACCTCCACTCCGAGTGTGGATCAAGAACTTCTTGTTACCCCAGAAACGAAAATCAACACGCCGAAATCTGTACCAGAAACTCAATATCAGGTGCTAACATCAGCGACAGCACCGGACACTTTGTTGCAAGGCCAAGCAAATACATCCGTTTCCTCAAAAACACAACACCTGCCATCTGATCAAGCAACACCAACTGACTCTGTCGAAGGACAAACCATTCCAGCGCCGAACGCCAGTATCGTGCCTACAAAAGTTAAGGAACAAACTCACACTAAGAGTGAAAATATTCCAGAGCCAGAAGAGAATACAAGCAAACAACCAAATGATTATTTGGAATCGTCGGAAGCACTCCTGCGAAGTTTAGCCGAAGAAGAACCTAAGACTCACAAGTCAACCAATTCTAACGACAGCCTGCTATCACCCTTGGGCATTGGCTCGATGCTACTACTATTATTAGCAAGTCTTACCCTGGGGTATGTAGCATTTAATTCTAAGAGCTTGTCGCAATTTAGTTTAAATGGATTCTTTACACAAAATACCCCAACGAGTGCGGAAAATACAACAGACAATACAGAAGCTAGCAAAAATGTTAAAACCGTAGCTCAACCACCTCTCTCGCCCATACCTAAGTATCCCAATTTAGCGACTGACGAGTTTGCGGAGGTGAGAGATCCAAATGATGTCGTTAGCTTAAAACCTAAATCCCAACCAACACCACCAGCATTATCTAACCCCAGCAATCTAGTCAGAATACCGAATGTGCCGCCTCCTGGGGGACTGACTTCCACGCAAGAGACAACGTTAAACCCTCCTCAAACGCCATCAAATACTCAACAAAAACTGGATACACAAATCAAACCGTCAGCAGATGGGTTTTATCATGTGATCACAGATAATCAAGGCGATCGCAGTTTTGCTTCTGCACGGCAAATAGTTCCCGATGCTTATTTATCAGCGGATGGTAAATTTATTTATCTGGGTGCCGTCAAGAGCAAAGACAAAGCACAAAAACTGCTGCAAGAGGTACAAGCAAAAGGCATTCAAGCTAGGATTCAGTAGCCTTAGAAGAGTTGCTCAAAGGGGAAAGGGAATCAATGGGGGTGTAGGTGAAATCAAAGAAAAATCATAATTAAAAATATTTTTTTAATCCATAACCCCTTGACTTCTTACACCCTTAATTAACAGTGAATGGAGGGTCTTACATGGGACTGATTGACCGTATGAAGCGGGTGATTCGCGCAAACTTCAATAGTTTGGTTGTGGGTGCGGAAGATCCAGAAAAGATTCTGGAACAAACTGTCTTGCAGATGCAAGAAAATCTGGTGCAATTGCGGCAAGCGGTAGCCCAAGCGATCGCTACCCAAAAGCGGACTGAACGACAAATGGCTCATGCTCAGTCTACAGCAGAAGAATGGTACCGCCGCGCTCAACTGGCTCTCCAGCAAGGCAACGAACCTCTAGCACGGGAAGCTTTGACCAAACGTCATGCCTACCAAGAAACGGCACAAGCCCTTGGCACTCAAATAGAGCAACAAAGTGGTATTGTCGCCAGGCTGAAAAAGGATATGCGGATGCTAGAGCAAAAAATTGCCGAAGCAAAAACGAAAAAAGATATGTATATTGCGCGCGCTCGTTCTGCCGAAGCGTCATATAAACTTCAGGAAATGCTGGGCGCGACTTCTAGCATAGACGACATCAAAGCCTTTGAGCGTATGGAGGAAAAAGTTTTGCAGCTAGAAGCTCAAACAGAAGCCATCTCCATAACCAGTACGGATGATTTAGAAAAGCAATTTACTTCTTTAGAACAGGGTCATGAGGTTGATGCAGAACTAGCAGCAATGAAGGCTCAGCTTTCCACTGAATCAGAAAAAACACAACACAACCCGCACCCACTACCTAAAAGTCCAGATTTATGAAGAGTGGGCAATGATCGAATTTGGAGCGTATCTTAAAAAATAAGAACTGGTGGGGAGGCACCAATCCAAACCGGAACGATTACATTGAAATAAGTAGCTATGAAATAGTAAAAAAGCTAACTGCCCAACTAGGCGCGTAAATCACAAGAGGAAAAACACAGTTATGGGATTATTTGATCGCATTAGGCGAGTCGTCAGTTCTAACCTCAACGACATGGTCAGTAAAGCCGAAGACCCCGAAAAAATGCTGGAACAAGCCATCCTGGAAATGCAGGAAGACTTGGTACAGCTGCGTCAGGGCGTAGCACAGGCAATTGCTGCCCAAAAACGTACTGAAAAACAGTACAATGACGCCCAAAACGAAATTAATAAGTGGCAGCGAAATGCTCAGCTAGCATTGCAGAAAGGTGATGAGAACCTAGCAAGACAGGCACTGGAGCGCAAGAAGACTTTTACCGACACTGGCAGTGCGCTCAAAGGCAGCCTCGACCAGCAAACTGTTCAGGTTGAGACTCTCAAGCGTAACTTAATCCAGCTGGAAAGCAAAATTTCTGAGGCAAAGACCAAGAAAGAAATGCTCAAAGCACGGATTACAGCAGCCAAAGCTCAAGAGCAACTCCAAGGCATGGTGCGTGGTATGAATACCAGCAGTGCAATGGCTGCCTTCGAGCGCATGGAAGACAAAGTTCTGATGCAAGAAGCCCGCGCACAATCAGCAGGTGAGTTGGCTGGTACAGATTTAGAGAGCCAATTTGCCAAGTTGGAAGGTAGTAGCGATGTTGATGATGAATTGGCTGCTTTGAAAGCGCAAATGCTACCTGGCGGTTCGCCAAATCAACCTCAACTACCGCAACAAACAACTGCTCCAAAATCAAATAATAATGAAGTGGTTGATGCCGAGTTGGATTCGCTACGCAAGCAATTGGATCAAATGTAGCTTCTGTACTGACAAGCGCGTTCATCTCCACTTACCAGAGGCAGATTTTTACTGTTCTCAATAGAAACCTTGATAGTTTCTTGTGCTATTTGCAAAGAGTTTATCAAGGTTTCTGTTTTTTAGCGTTAACTGAATCGGCGTAAGTCCCCCACCATAACGGTACCCCGTTTGGTGGCGGGATATAACCCGGGAGATGATGAGAACATCTCCCAACGATTCAATTGCGTTGCGATTGAGAGGGAGTGAGATGGTCGAAGAATCTCCAATCTCCGGGAACTCAAGGGCAAGAACACAAAGTCTATAATATAAATGCCCGTAGCAATATATGCTCTAGTGAGGCGACATTGGTGAGCCAGCCCCGTGCGGGGGTTCCCCCCGTTGAGGGGACTAGCGTGCCGACCATCCACTTGACACAAACGGACTGGTAAGGCTTCGGCTTCGCTCAGCCTTACCCCGAGCGAAGCCGAGGGGTAAAACAGGTGAACAGTGCATTCGCGTAGCGTGCCCGTTCGCGTAGCGTGTCCGAAGGACATAGGGCATACGTTGGGAAACGGAATTAGACATAGAATTTGTTGATAAATTCGCTACATAAAAAGATTCCGTGGGGCGTCAGGAATCTCTAAACTGCCTGTGGAGGCATCGTTCTCGGGGATAGCAGGATGCAAATCGCGCCTATCTAGATGCGACCAATGAAGCAGGAAATTCTTCAAAGCGATTTGGAGAAGCCCCCACTGTATTCGGTACTCCGAATCAGTGGTGGGAGAACGTCACTAGAGGTTGCTAGTCTAACAGTTTTCTACTTGTTTAGATTTGAGCAATAATCTGGCAAAGAAATTAGCAAATGCTAATAGACCCACTCCAGAAGCAGGTTCAGGGACAGCAGCAGGGCGGGTAACTTTGACTTCAGTAATCTGTGTCGCTCAAATGTCCTTGTTCGCAACCCACTCTTGGAATGTCCAGAAAGTTAGCGGATCGGTTGGATCGACAACGGTCGCGCTGTTGTCTCCCCCATCAAAAGCTTATAAGATCGACATTTAAGGTATTGATCGGCACTGCTGGACATCCTAGAGGAAATCGCAGTAAAGACAAGGTTTGTGAAAATAAAAATAAGTCAAATAAGCAATTCGTTGGGACTAGGATTGCATGGTGTGTAAGAAATAAAAATTTTGTCAAAAGTAAAAATTGATTCGGAGATTGTTTAAAGTTTTTATAAATACACAGCAGTATCACTTGACTGGAAAGGCATTAGTTATTCTCAGTGCCTAGGAAGTTTACTATAAAAATAACTACAACTCACCGTTGTTGAGACAGCATCTGAACTGAAACCGACTTAGGTGCGTAGCTATTGTCTCTAGATTGGGATAGAGTATTCAGTGGGCAAGTTATCATAAATGGGTGTTGCTGGAGAGTGCAATGAGCAGCAGTGTTGTTACCATAACTGATGCGGAGTTTGAAACCGAAGTGTTGCAAGCCAAGCAGCCGGTGTTGGTTTACTTTTGGGCTTCCTGGTGCGGACCTTGTCAATTGATGTCGCCACTGGTAAACTTAGCAGCCACCACATACAGCGATCGCCTGAAAGTGGTCAAAATGGAAGTTGATCCTAACCCAGTCACTGTTAAGCAGTACCAAGTGGAAGGTGTACCCGCTATCAGACTTATTCAAGGTGACAAACTTTTGGTGTCCGCTGAGGGAGTCATCAGCAAAGACAAATTTCTCGACCTCTTAGAAACTCATCTAAATTAGATGAGTCAATAGTCATTACAGCTATTTTCGCTCTGATTAGACCACAAATTGTAGGGTAGGGCTAAAGCCCGTCAAAAGCCCAGAAAATGGACATTTGAGGTATTGGTGGGCAGCAAGCAGCAGTGCCGATCCTACAGAAAATAGCTGTAATTTCTACGTCCATAGTCCTTTGTCATCTGCAAAGGACTATGAACATACGATAAAGGACAAAGGACAAAAAACTAGAAATGCAGTTTGCCAAACGTTTACAACCCCTGCAATCAAATGTATTTGCTGATATGGACAAAGCCAAGGCAAAAGCTTTGGTTGCTGGACAACAGTTAATTGATTTGTCACTCGGGTCTTCCGACCTACCACCTGAGGTCCACGTCCTTGAGGCGATCGCCCAATCTTTACACAACCCAAGTACCCACGGCTACTTGCTGTTTCACGGTACCCGAGACTTTCGTCAAGCAGCCGCAAGTTGGTATGAGCAAAAATTCGGTATCACTGTTGACCCAGAAACTGAGGTACTGCCCCTAATTGGTTCCCAAGAAGGTACGGCGCATCTACCTCTAGCAGTCCTCAACCCCGGCGATTTTGCCCTGTTGCTTGACCCGGGTTACCCTTCTCATATGGGGGGAGTCCACTTAGCTAGTGGGCAAATTTACCCAATGCCAATCCTGGCAGAAAACGATTTTTTACCCGTATTTGCCGATATTCCCGCACCTGTCTTGGCACAGTCGCGGATGATGATATTAAGTTATCCTCACAATCCCACCACCGCAATCGCTCCTTTATCGTTCTTTAAAGAAGCCGTTGCTTTTTGTCAGGAACACAATCTCGTCCTAGTTCACGATTTCCCTTATGTAGATTTGGTATTTCAAGAAAGTGGAAACTCGGGCAACTACCAATCTCTTGCTCCTTCGATTTTGCAAGCTGACCCACACAAAAGCGTCTCAATTGAATTTTTCACCCTGTCCAAATCATACAATATGGGCGGCTTCCGTATTGGTTATGCCATCGGTAATGCTGAATTGATTCGTGCTTTACGTCAAATCAAAGCAGCAGTTGATTTTAATCAGTATCGCGGTATTTTAAACGGCGCTATAGCTGCCTTGACTGGTTCACAAACTGGGGTGATAGCGACTGTCGAAACCTCGCGCCAACGTCGAGATGCCTTTGTCAATGCTTTGCATCGTATCGGTTGGTATGTTCCGACTCCCAAGGCAACCATGTATGTCTGGGCAAAATTACCAGAACCGTGGAGTCGAGATTCTGTAGAGTTTTGTACCCAGCTTGTGCAAAAAACAGGAGTAGCTGCCTCACCCGGTGCCGGCTTTGGCAAATCTGGAGAAGGATATGTCCGCTTTGCGTTAGTACATAATACACACGTGTTGCAAACGGCTGTAGAAAGAATTGCGGAATTTTTGTAGATAAATAAATCAAATTCTCATAGAAATCAATTCGAGAAATACTTAGAATGCAAAACTATAGAATAATCCCAATAAAACTACAGATCATTTAATTTATTTGCATTGATCTGCTACAGGCTGTGGTTCCAAATATTCCTAGATTTGGTTTTTCTAAGAAATCTAATACACAATGGGACAGAACCTAGAAAGTCAATCATCTCTACAAATTCGAGATATTGGAGAACAAGGTCTTTTAAAAAGATTACAACGGTATTGTCCTCCAGAAATTATCGGAGATGATGGAGCTGTGGTTCCTACTGAACCAGGGCAATCTCTGGTAGTTACGACTGATGTGTTAATTGATGGTGTCCATTTCAGTGAAATTACAACTTCTGCGGAAGATGCAGGTTGGCGATCTGCTGCTGCTAACTTATCAGATTTAGCAGCGATGGGCGCTTCCCCATTAGGAATTACTGTCGGACTGGGACTCCCTGGAGATGTTTCCGTCAGCTGGGTAGAGGAATTATACCACGGAATGACACAATGCCTGCAACAGTACAGTACCTCAATTGTCGGCGGTGATATCGTGCGATCGCCCACAACCACGATAGCGATCTGTGCTTTTGGTCAAGTTTCACCGTTACGTGTCATTCGCCGCAACAGCGCGAAAGTGGGAGATGCCATAATTGTCACAGGTGTTCACGGGGCTGCATCTGCTGGCTTAAAATTACTGCTGCATCCTGAATTAGGGCAAAACCTCAGTGAAAGCGATCGCGCAACATTGATCCAGGCGCACCAAAGACCATTACCCCGACTAGATGTCTTACCAATTCTCTGGGAAATTCTAGAGACGCACCATGACGCGTCTTTACCATCCCAAATCCGCATAGCTGGTATGGATAGCAGTGATGGCTTAGCAGATGCTGTGGTGCAAATTTGCCGTGCCAGTGGTGTTGGTGCTGTCGTAGAACTCATTTCAATTCCTTTACCAACAGCATTCAATCAGTGGCTGACAAAAGAACAAGCGCTGGAATATGCTTTATATGGTGGCGAAGACTTTGAGTTAGTACTGTGCTTGCCAAAAGAACTCGCTTATGCTTTTGTGCAACAGATGGGCAATGGCGCGGCTGTTGTCGGCACAATTACAGATGAGTCAACAGTAATTTTGCATGACCCAACACAAGAATACCCCGATCAAGATTTACAACTTGGTCGGGGATTTCAACATTTTGATCATTAGTCCCTTGTTCTTTGTTTTTTGTCCTTTGCCAATCACAAATGACAAAGGACAAATGGCTCTTTATTTAACCCATTTTTCGGCGACTAACTCTGCCAAGTCAAGAACTCGTTGGCTGTAGCCCCACTCGTTGTCATACCAAGCCATGACTTTGACTAAGTCACCACCCATGACAAACGTCAAGTTGGCATCGACAACGGAAGAGGCATCAGTACCTTGATAATCGGATGAGACCAGGGGTAGTTCGCTGTAGTCCAAAATGCCTTTAAGTTCACCTTGAGAGGCATCTTTAAGGGCTTGGTTGACTTCCTCAGTAATAGTGGGTCTTTCAACCTGTATGACAAAATCGACCATAGAAACGTTTGGCGTGGGTACGCGCAACGCCACACCATTCAGCTTGCCTTTGAGATCTGGTAGTACCAGCGCTACAGCTTTTGCCGCACCAGTGGAGGTAGGCACAATGTTGATCGCTGCAGCACGTGCCCGCCGTACATCCCGGTGAGACGCGTCTAGCAGGCGTTGGTCACCAGTATAGCTGTGGGTGGTGGTCATCGTGCCTTTGATAATACCAAATTTTTCGTGCAACACCTTAGCAATGGGAGCTAAGCAGTTGGTTGTACAACTGGCGTTACTGATGACGTTGTGTTTTTCGTGGTCATAGTCGCGATGATTCACGCCAATCACAAAAGTCCCATCTTCGTTCTTGCCAGGAGCGGTGATCAGCACCTTCTTAGCACCAGCGTTGATATGCTTGGTTGCCCCTTCTTTGGAAGTGAAAACCCCTGTTGCTTCAATAATTAAGTCAATTTCCCAGTCTTTCCAGGGCAAGTTTTCTGGGTTGCGGTCAGATACACACTTAATGGTCTTACCGTTAACGATGATAGAGTTATCATCGGCACTAATGTCATCATTCTTTAACTTGCCTAGCATCGAGTCATACTTCAGCAAGTGAGCGTTGGTTCTAGGGTCAGATGTGTCATTAATAGCGACGAGGTCGATATTACTATTTTGTCTACCTAACCAACAACGTGCAAAGTTACGCCCGATGCGCCCGAAACCGTTAATTGCAACTCTAATCACAGCGTCTTGCCCTCTGTATATTTAGACCTTACAAAATCCTACTAATGACCCAGATCATACCGCAAAGGGGGGAGTATTTATAACTATAAAGTGTTAGATTCTCAAAAAAATAAATATTTTCTTCCTACCCGTTTGTATACAGGTTGTGATTTTCAATATAAAGCCTGACTGATTCTGGGACTAAGTAGCGAATTGATTGGCCATCGCGGCAAAGGTTACGAATGAGACTTGACGAAAGCCCTACTAAAGGGATATTCAATAAGTGCCACTGTATGCTGACTGTCTGTTGTGTCAGTTTTTGTTCCACTTCCTTGCAGATTAACTCACTTTGAGCTATATTCTCACCACCTGGTAGTCGGGGTGCAATTAACCAATCACACAATTGTGCTAATTCTTGTCCACGATACCAACGAGGTAAGGTTTGAAATGTATCCAAACCAACAATCCAGTACCAGTGAGTATTGGGGTACTCAGCAGACAAGTTAATCAGGGTGTTGATCGCATAAGAAGCTCCACGACTTTTCTCAACTAGTGATACAGTAAACCCCGGGTTGTCTGCGATCGCTCGTTGGACCATCTCGACTCGATGTTCAAATAAAGCCGCCTGTTTATGAGGAGGATTTTGTGAAGGCACCCAAATCACTTGTTCTAGAGATACTTGATGCAATGCTGTCTGTGCTAAGACAAGGTGTCCCCAATGAATTGGATCAAAAGTGCCACCAAAAATTGCCAATCGTTGCATCCACTCACGTCCAAGCTTTATGCAATTGAAAAGAACTTTATCTACGAATTTACCATTGTAGCAAGTTCTAGCAAATGACCCAAAAATATGTATTTTCAGTTACAATGATTTGTTTCCCGATCTGGCAGAAATATTCCGAATAAACATAATATATCTGTTCAGAAAGAGAAAAAATCACTAACAAGGGTAAAATCGATTTGAATGAAAAAACAAGAGCCAAAAAATCAACTTATCAATAATGAAAAGTATACAGAGGTGGTATCGGTAAAAATTGAATTCCTGTTATGATACGCGTGTCATTTAGGATGATTCTGTGGTGTGGTGATAGAGGAAAAATCAATGAAAAATACTGTAGACTTTAGTGGTAGACCATTCCATTTCATTGGTATTGGCGGCATAGGTATGTCTGCTTTAGCTTATGTGCTAGCAAAGCGCAATCTGCCAGTATCAGGATCGGACATTCGTCTTAACCAGATTACCCGACAATTAGAATCTATCGGAACTCATATTTTTGGCAAGCAAGAGGCAAGTAATATCGAGTTCTTTCGTTCTTTTTCTCAGCCTAATGGAGTAGTAGTAAACACTCAAGAAGAATTACCAGCTTTTGAGCAAGCAAAACTGCCTCAAGTTATTTGTTCGACAGCAATTAACACAACTAATTTAGAGTACAAAGCTGCATTAGAATTGGGTTGCCCAATTTTTCATCGGTCTGATGTACTAGCAGCGTTAATCGCTGAATATGAGAGCATTGCTGTAGCAGGAACCCACGGTAAAACGACAACGAGTAGTATGATTGGGTATATGCTACTTGAAGCAGGTGTTGATCCAACGATTTTAGTAGGTGGAGAAGTCAATGCTTGGTCAGGCAATGCCCGAATCGGGCAAAGTCGATATTTAGTGGCAGAAGCAGATGAATCAGATGGATCGCTGGTCAAACATACTCCCGAAATAGGCATTATCACCAACATAGAATTAGACCACCCTGACCACTACGACACGTTAGAGGAAGTGGTTCAAACTTTTCAGACATTTGCCAAAGGCTGTAAAACTTTGATAGGCAGCATTGATTGCGCTACGGTACGCGATCGCTTACAACCCACGATTACCTACAGCTTGTATCCTGATACTGGCGCTGACTACAGCGTCACCAACGTAGATTATAGAGCCGATGGTACCACAGCTCTTGTTTGGGAAAGAGGCAAGGCTCTGGGCGTGTTAAATTTGCGCTTACTGAGTAAGCACAACCTCAGCAATGCTTTATCAGCAGTGGCGGTTGGTCGGATATTGGGGTTAGAATTTGGAGAAATTGCGAAGGGTCTTGCTAGCTTTGAAGGGGCAAGACGACGTTTTGAATTCCGGGGTGAAGCTAATGGCATCACTTTTATTGACGACTACGCCCATCATCCCAGTGAAATTCGCGCTACTCTCGCTGCTGCACGTCTACAGGCAAGATTACACCAGAGAGTCGTTGCCATCTTCCAACCCCATCGCTATACCCGCACACTCACCTTTCTGGAGGAATTTGCTCAATCGTTTAGTCATGCTGATTTAGTTGTCCTCACTGACATTTACAGTGCAGGCGAGCCAGATTTGGGGCAAGTCAGTGGTGAAAAACTAGCCAGTGAAGTGGCTAAACAGCACTCACAGGTGATGTACCAACCAACTTTAGCCTCAGTTTGCGAGTACTTGCAGCAAACTCTGCACCGTGGAGACTTAGCACTGTTTCTGGGAGCAGGGAATCTCAATCAAGTGATTCCCGAAGTCATGGCGACACTATGCCCGCCAGTTGAGGCAACTTCCTAAGGAAGATGACTTACGCAATAAGAGGGAGTTCTGCTTTATGCAAGATTATTTCCCTTAAGTGCATAGTGTCCGTCTAGCAATAGTTACATTGCTTCTCGCTGTTGTCGTATTTTTACGGCATATAAACATCAAAATTTAGCTCATTCTAGAAAATATGACTATCTCCCAGGCAGTTGCTAATGTCTGCAAAGTTTCTGGCATGACAAACACCAGACAACTAACATCTAATAATTCCATCGAAAGTAAGGAAATTTATTTACCCGGTACTGATTGCGTTATTAAATCCCAAGTCTCTCTAGCAACGTATACTTCTTACAGGGTTGGTGGACCTGCTCAGTGGTGTGTTGCTCCTCGGAATCTGGAGGCTATGCAAGCCAGTATTCAGTATGCGAAAATACATGAACTGCCAGTTACGGTACTAGGTTCAGGTTCTAACTTGCTCGTAAGTGATTGTGGAATCTCAGGTTTAGTGATAGTGACTCGCCATCTGCGCCATAGCCATTTCGATTCGCAAACAGGTCGATTAACTGTAGCAGCAGGAGAACCAATTCCAGCTATTGCATGGCAAGCAGCAGAGCAAGGATGGCAAGGATTCGAGTGGGCTGTTGGTATCCCTGGAACAATTGGGGGTGCTGTAGTTATGAATGCAGGGGCACATAATAGTTGTATCGCAGATATATTAGTCAGTGCTGAGGTAGTTTTACCTAATGGTACTTTGGAAACTGTCAGCCAGGAACAGTTGAGCTACAGATACCGCACCTCGAATCTGCAAGGAAGCGATCGCATCGTCACCCAAGCCACTTTTCAACTTCAACCTGGGGCAGATCCAGCCCAAGTTTTGGCAGCTACCAAACAGCACAAACAGCATCGACTGAATACTCAACCTTATCACTTGCCCAGTTGTGGCAGCGTGTTCCGTAATCCCAAACCTTACGCCGCTGGCTGGTTAATTGAACAAACCGGTTTGAAAGGCTACCAAATTGGCAAAGCGCAAGTTGCACAACGCCATGCTAATTTTATCGTCAACTGTGGTGGGGCTAGCGCTTGGGATATTTTCAATCTCATCCGTCATGTCCAGCATCAGGTACAAGAACATTGGTCTGTTGTATTAGAACCAGAAGTAAAAATGATCGGAGAGTTTCAAGCTGCTGCTTGAATAATATCAGGTTCTGTTAATTAATTATTCACAATTTCGACAACACCCTTCCTCACATCGACCTCTATCCCCCCGTTTACGGGGGGAAGATAAGGAATAGCACATCTTGCATCGAATCTTTCGACCATAAACTTATAAAGGGTAGGTTGAAAACCCTGTGGCTTTAGCCCAGGGATGAAAACCACGACGTAGGCTTTGCTAACGCGTGATGCAATGTTTTCTAATTAACTCTTCAAGGTATTCGCTAGCGCTAACTTTTTGTTTTACGGCTAATTCTTGCACCGAGTACCATGCATCGTCTGTTAACCAAATCGTATGTTTTCTTTTTGGTTGGTCATGTAAAACCGGAATATTTCTTACCCTTTTTTTGCCTTTTCCTGTTGCCATCTCTAGAACCAACCGCTATACTAAAACTATAGCACAGGTAGAATATCCGCTAGCACGTGACTATACAAACCTGGGGTGTCTCCACACGACTGGCTAGGAAACAAAAATGCTCGGAGGGTAGGGAAAGTCCTCCTAAAAAACCCAGTCGCTACCTAATAAGTTGCGCGTGAACCTAGAAAAGAAACAACTTAAACAACAGCGTACGGCGGGGCACGCTGGAACGTAGGGAAAAGAGAGGAACACGCTACTAAGGCACTCTCAACAAAGTACCTGAAAGCTTGGGGACAGATGCCCTCTAGGTCTTTCGTGAACTGGCTCAACATTTGGTCAACTACACGACGGATGTTTGGTTTAGATATTGCCCGTGTACCAGTCGGCGACTGGGAATAGGGACACGAAGGTTTACGGCTTGCTGGACGAACCAAGAATCCCCTGGCTTTTCGTTAAGATGAGCGTAGCGAAATCTTAACAGCCAGGGGAGTGTCAAAGCAATTACAAGACTTACAACTAATTGAGCTGGTAACAACCCATGAGCGTTCCTCATCAGCTTGTGTGTGCTGGCGATAGCGTAAGCCCAAGGGCAGGCTCCGCGTTGGCGGAGCCTGCCCTTGGGCTTAGCGTTGCTGCTTTCAGCAGATCCCCTGTTCTAATTATCGTCACAGGTATAGCTCTCAATACGGTTCAGTTAAGGCTAAAAAGCTGACTAGTGATATGAAATTTAGGAGCTTCGGCTCGTTGTCGAGTACCTCTGTGTTTTAGCTTTTTAGAACGAAACTTTGATACAGCTTTTTTCACAACTCTGGGGTTAGTACGGTGAACTCGTTCGGGTAACAACGTATCCAAAATCTCTACGGTTAACCAATCGAAAAAAGGGGGAATTCTTCTGGCTGTAAGTGTTGAAACTTAGGAATAGCACGACGGATGACCCGTAATGTTCCTGTAAAACTCAGACGTAATGGTGGAACCCCAGCAGTAGTTGCGGCTTGAAACATTAATACCCTTACTGACCAATGTCCCAACAACCAGCCGTATATTTCCTGCACTACTTCGCGTGGTTTTTGGGAACGAACGTGAGTCTTTCGTCCTAAAAGGTGTATTTTCAATTCATCAATAGTATTTTCTACTTCCCAACGCTGATGATATTCTCTAGCTAACAACTCTGCCGGAAATTTTTCAATATCTAATAAGCTAGTAATCAAGCGATATGTGAGTTGTTCAGTTGGGTTTTCTGGATGCTCAATAGTATACTCAATCACTCGTACTAGTATTGGCTGAGAACCCTTTTTTCGGAGCTTTCCTGATGGGTAAATCCTAGACAGATAGGAGCCATCTTGGAGAGATTGTTCCGCCAGGAACTTAACATTGGCAGGTATTCTCCCTAAATAATCACACCCTTGAGAAACTGTTGCTTGTACCATTGCATAAGAATGCAAGCCCCTATCCCACATCAATAACATTCCTGCGGTGGCTGAGCGTAACAACTTTAACGCTCGTACACGCTCTCCCATACGATATGGGCACATCAAAGCATCAAAAATTAAGTGTGTACCTGCTTCAATTAAAATCACTAATCTGACTTTTGGAAAAGCTGCTACTGTGCCAGGACGACTGCCAGGACGACCAAAAACTCTCGCATTTTCATCGCTGTCTGCGATATCGAAACAGGTGCCATCAATGACTACAATTCTTAGTCCATTCAGAAACGCTCCTAATGTCTCCTGTGTCGCCATTGGTCGTACTAACTGGTGAAATAATTGGCTCATTACCCTTGCACCTAATCGCTGTCGGGCTTGTGTAATGGCTGACTTACAAGGTACTCGCCAATATTTACCAACCTTCACCCATGCCTCACTTAGACCATCAATCAAGTTCTTAAGTACATCTCGCATCGAGTCTTTTGACCATAGACTCATTGCAATTACAAGACTTATTACCAATTGTGCTGGTAGCGTTCGCGCAGCGTGCGCCTTCGCGCACTCGCCTTCGTTCCTCATCAGCTTGTGTACTAGCGATCGCCTCCTCAATTGCCGTCGCAGGTATAGCTGTCTCAATCGCTTTCAGTAAATCGCTACTTTGTATCGTTGGACACAACAATGAGAAATCCTTGAGATGTACCACAGTTAATTTTCATGTTTGGAAATAATGCTTACTTTACCTGACTTTGAGGCTTAACTGAACCGTATTGGTATAGCTCTCTCAATCGCTTTCACTAAATCGCTACTTTGTATCGTTAACTTGGGTGCTGCCTTTCTTCTCCAGGCTAACTTCTCGCCGCCCATACCTGAGTACCGTTGACATCCAAACCAATTCGTTCATGAACTGTTCCAAGCGGCGAAGGTAGGTTTGTTTGTCAATCAAATTGCCGTGCTCATCAAATAAGTGCTGGACGTTGCCAAAGTTGAGGTCATAGAAAATGGTTATGAGCCCCAACTCACGCATCACAGGCAAAAGGTTTTGGATCACCCGCGTACCACCAAAGGGTCCTGCCGAAACACCGCAAAGTCCAACGGCTTTGTGAATGTATTCTTTGAGGCACGTGTCAAGTACGTGTTTGAGCAAACCCGGATAACCGTGGTTGTACTCTGGTGCAACGATGATTAATCCATCTGCCCGCTCAACGGTGGCGGAGAACAGAGAGTCTTTAATAGATTCACCTGCGTCCTTGGTAGTAATTGGAATGTTGCGAATATCAATTAGTTCCGTCTCCACATCATCTCGTATTGCAATCTGCTCCACAATAAATTTGGCAACATATTCGCTTTGACGACCTTGACGGGTAGTACCCAAAATGACAGGAATAAACAAAGGGGTGTTTGTCATAATTGCTTTCTTGTGACTAGTGAGGAGCGAGAACAGTCACTAGTTAATAGTTGTTAGTTGTAAATGAGGGGTAAAAGCTAATTTTTCATCCTTTACCTACTGTTGCTGATATAGCAGTCGCCAAAGCCGTTAGGACAAGTCGGCGATAGACGCCTTCAAAGCGCGTACATTGTGAATTGATTGTTGTCTTAAGCTTCGTGTCCATTGCTATAGTTCCAAACCAGTCCACCATCCATAATGAGCGGTGAAACTTTTGGCTTGAACTTTAAATTGATTGTTGCTTGAAGAATTCGTCTACAGATTATGAGTATCTAAGCTTTTCCATCTAAGAACCTTATATTTTGTCTAGAGATCTGTTATGACTTTCTCAGCTAATTCTAATTTTTCAGTAAAAAATGTATAAAATTTTATATTTTAGTGTAACTGGAGTTTAGACTAGTTCCCGGTGCGAAATCCAAAAACCTTACAGTGATTGAGAAAGGGCAAAATGTACTTAATCGCTCAAAGGCTGGGGTCACGTGTTACGAAAAAAATATCACATAGACCGGGAGTTTGGCATTCTCCTGCAAGTGAGTGGGGAAATGGATTCTAAAATGGTCAAGATTGACAATCCTGGCTTTTCACGGTAAGCAATCGTCCCTCCTTGCGGTGGATATTTCAGTGTTTTCAATCAGTTCATTTATTGCTTGTTAATGGCGTTCAGCAAGTATCAAATCTGACAGATGAAAGGAGAATACCATGTTTTGGAGATGGTGGGCTTGGCAGCGAGAGCGACGCACACTGGAAATTTTATCTTCACTTAGCTACCGAACTGGCGAGCTAAGCAGCTATTTAAAAGAAATTGCCTGTGCAGTCAGCCAACTGCTCCAGGTAGATTTATCTGCGGTTACTTTTTTTCAGGACGAATTAGGAGCGAGGGTGTTGGCTACCAGTATTGACCTCAACGATCGCACTCGTGTAGTTTCACTGCATAGTCTGATCACCGCCACTGTTGTGCAAACGGGTCGTTCAATCGTGGTTAAGGATGCTCAACGCTTTCGTGAGTATGGGACGGTGCCAGAAGGTTATCGGTCATATTTGGGCGTACCCTTACGCCCTTCTCATGGTGAAGTTATTGGTACAATCTGTTCTTTTTATAAGAAACGGCGTAAATTTACCGCACAAGAAGTCCGTATTGCTGAAATGTTTGCTGAACGAGCTGCCACAGCAATAGATAATTACAATCTCTACCAGCAACAGCGGCAATTTAATCAAATCCTAGAGGCGGAAGTAGCTCGTAGAAGTGAGGAACTGGAAGCAGCTCAGGTCAAACTGGTGGAACAGGAACGTCTAGCGGCAATTGGTGAATTTGCCGCCACAATCATACATGAAATCCGCAACCCCTTGACGACTATGATGATGGGGTTGAATTACTTTAGGCGAGTTGACTTATCCGAGCCAGCCCAAGAGCGTCTTGAACTGGCTCTGAGTGAAGCAAGTCGTTTGGAACGCTTCTTAAGCGAGATTTTGCTGTATGCTAAGCCACAAGTATTACAGTTAAAGGAACTAGACATCAACGAATTAATTTTGGAGATGCTGAATGTACGCAGTACGGCTTCAGCATCCGTGTACATTGAATTTTTAAGAGCGCCTACGCCTGCGATTGTACGCGGTGATAAAGATAAACTCAAACAGGTATTTATTAATATTTTGCAGAATGCTTGTGAGGCAATAATGGAGGGCGAGACTGTCACCTTGGCAATCGATAATCAACTAGATCCCAATCATGTTTGGATTCGGATTCACAATGGCGGTGAGCCGATTCCACCAGAGGTTTTGCCCCGGCTGACAGAGCCGTTCTACACCACTAAATCGAATGGTACAGGACTGGGGTTGGCGATTGTCAAACGTATTGTTGAGGCTCATGGCGGGGAGTTATTGATTCAGTCTTCTGCTTCAGAAGGTACGACGGTGAGCGTATGTTTAACAGCAATCGCTTAGGTACACGATTACACGCTCAGCATCCGGTCAAAAATTTGCTCATTGTTTTCAGTCACACTTACCTCATGACTATAGTTGTCTTTAGAACTAGTTGCTCAGCAGCTAGTTCTAGTAAGGCTACTTAGCCCTGGCATTCCTAGCACCGCCTCCAAGGATGACGGCGATCGCTCCCCTCCAAGCACAAATAGAGGAATTGAGGCGTGTTGTGTCTCCACCTAAACCCGCCTGGGAAACGCCTATCAATGCCTTAAATTTGTCGTACAAGGCTTGGATCGATCCTATTGAAGTATGCAGGAACACACTCCGTTTCACCGCTGATGACAGAATACAGCATGAACACGTTGATGGACATTAACGGACTGATATAGGCCAACGGAGTGATTATGGTGGATTAAGGTAAAATACGGTATTTCGCCAAAAATAAAAACCCCCATGGTGACGTGCCGAGGGGTTACTTTTTGCACAGCCTATGTGCAACTTCTGTTCTCATCGCACTACTTTACTCATTGCTCAAGTTTCTAAAATGCCAAAATGCCAAATGTGTAATCACACAAAAAAGCACCAGCAAAATGCCGGGCTTGTTATAGTCGTCAAACTAAAGATGACTTATTGACACAATACTTTTTCCTTATCCAAATTGTTGCCATTTTGCCAGATACTACTTCGCCTAAAGCTAGAGAAACTGTTATCTTTGCTGAAAGCTTTTAGCCTTACCTTCAAGTGAAGAATACTTGATGCACGCTTGGTGCACCGTAAGCTAAGTTTGACATTTTGTCTTTTGACACCAGCAGTGATTTGCTTTCATAGTAGTGACAAAATTTCCTTTAAATTTATGCATAGTGACGAGCTTGAGCGATGGAACCAGAGGTACTCAACGAATGAATATTTTTTTGGTCAACAACCAAATGAATTCCTTCGCTCCCAGAGTTATAGGTTAACACCAGGGCAAAAGGTGCTTGCCCTGGCAGATGGAGAGGGGCGTAATGGGGTCTGGCTTGCCGAAATGGGACTTGATGTTTTGTCTGTGGACATCTCACCAATTGCCCTTGAAAAGGCGCAGCGTTTGGCAGCTAGCCGAGGTGTAACCATAACAACAGAGGTCGTTAATCTCGCTACTTGGGACTGGGGAGTAGAGCGGTTCGACACAATTGTGGCAATATTTATCCAATTTGCTAGACCTGATCTGCGTACGCTAATTTTCGAGCGTGTTAAGGCAGCTCTAAAAACTGGAGGCTTACTGCTCTTACAAGGTTACACACCCAGACAATTGGAATTTAAAACCGGAGGCCCAGCATCTGTGGAGAATATGTACACAGCTCAGTTGCTGCAAGAATCATTCGCAAAAATGGAAATTCTCCATCTTGTGGAACATGATGCCATTTTATCCGAAGGGGTAGGACACAACGGCATGTCTGCACTCATCGATCTGGTTTGCCGTAAGTGATGGAAGCCTTTCTAGTAACGTAGAATACGTTGAACAACGATTGACATGGGATGAGCTATATGACACCTAGTTTTTTAATTAGGTGCAATGTTAAAAAAAGTGACATACAGTCCCATGTTTGTAGTCTTACTTTTCACGGGATCTGAAAAATCTCGCTTCCATTCCTCTCTCCTGCAAGGAGAGAAGCTTTAAATTTTCCCCCTTCCGTAAAAGGGAAGGGGCTGGGGGGTTAAGTCTCGCGTTGGTTTTTCCACATGGCGTAAAAAGTCAGCTTTGTAGTGAGGACAAGAGTCCTCTTCCACGGGAACAAGGACTCTTGTCCTTACTACATATAAGTTTTATTATGGACGATTTGCTGGGCTTGATACAAGTGGTAATTCCAAAGTCATTACTAAAAAATCCTTGAGATATACCACAGTTAATTTGTATGCTTGGCAATAATGCTTACTTTTCCTGGGTTTCAGGCTTAACTGAACCGTATTAGATTATACAGAAAAATTGCCTCCTTCCATGCAACTACAAGCTTTTGCAGGCGCTTGTCAAAAATTTTATCAGCTAAAAGCTAAATTTTTGATCAGCTGTCGCCCCTAGAAGTTACAAAGCGACACGTAACAAAGTTCTTGCCGGATAGGCTGTCTTGCCTATTAGTGACGATGCAACTTAAAACTCCGACAGGCTTAGCTCTTAAAAGTCCGATTGCTGGCGCTTAAGCTGTTTCAACAGACCTTCACAAGCATCTATAAGTAGGTCAATAACTAGATGAAATCCTTCTGTCCCACCATAGTAAGGGTCTGGAACTTCCTTGAGATTATGCCTAGAGCAGAAATCACATATTAAGTGTAGTTTGTGGTTATATTTTCCCGTTGGATCAAGATAGAGGATGTCCTGATAATTTTCTCGATCCATCGCCAAAATCAAATCAAAGTTCTCAAAGTCAGACTTTTGGAATTGGCGTGCTTGACCACGTAATTTTATTTGCAGTTTTTGAAACGCTGCAGCACTCATACGTGAGTCAGGTGGGCTACCAATGTGATAACTGGATGTTCCAGCAGAGTCGCAGACAATGCGTTCGCTCAATTCACCCTGCTCGATCAGATAGTTCATAATGTTTTCTGCCGCTGGTGAGCGGCAGATGTTCCCTAGGCAGACAAACAGCAGCTTATAAGGCATATCTATTGCGCTTCCCATTCGTCTATAGTCAACAGTCTACAGCCCATAGTCTAGGCAATTTTGACTCTTGAGTGTTGACTAAAATCCTGGAAGCTCCAGCCCACTGGTCAATTCTTCCATGCGTTCGCGCATTGCTGCAGTTGACTTGTTGTAGGCGTCTTTCATTGCTGCCGTTACGAGATCAGAAAGGACTTCTGCTCCTTCGTTTAAAGCATCAGGAGAAATTTCCACCCGCCGGGGTTCTTGGTTACCGCTAACAACGACCTTAACTAAACCACCGCCAGCCTCTCCTTGAATCTCCATTTGCTCCAATTCTTCTTGGAGTCGCTTTGCGCCTTCTTGAACTTGCTGTGCTTTTTTAAAGGCTTCAGCCAGTTCTTTCATTTTTCCCAAGCCAAAACCAAATCCCTGTCCTTTTCCTGTCATAATCTATTGTCCACGTGTGCTTTGAACGACAAATCAAATTCAATTATAGATGTGGTGGGTCAAATGCCTGCCTTTTACCCATAAGTGACCCACTTTGCGGGTTTCATGAATGCTACCAGATGCGGTCAGTCCAAGCTGTTATCCATTTGCGTGTCACTTTCGTTGCAGGCAAAATTCAGAACGCTTGCTTTATTTATATAGATTACAGCTTCTGGAGAGTTTTGTCGTTTGGCAAATTGACAAATACTCTCAAAGCCTTACAGTATAAAAGTTTTACCTATGAAAGTTTTTCCAGTCTGACTTAACATAAAAAGGATATCACTCTTTTCTCGTTTTGGTGAGACGATAACACACTTATCATTAAATATGGGGAGATGCCAACCACAAATTTCTTCTCACAAAATAACTGAGTATTTATACTTAGTTACCTTTGATTTCTTCATGAAACTAAGTAAACTTCACCCTAGAATCATGTTGTAACTTTTCCAAGTAACCTCTATCACACGCTCCGATCAAAAAGTTTAAACCTTTTAGTACAGCTTCATCGTCCAAGTGTGACATTTTTTTAAGAAGAGCTTGGCATTGATTGATACCCAAATTTTCAATGAGTAGTATGAATTCTGTGTATTATTATTCTAGGTCTTGGCAAAGCGATCGCGGGCATTGGGTAAAATCCGTATAGTAACGCTACACTTTATTTAAGGTGGCGAAAGCAGTTTATTCTTAGGGGCTACCTATTAAATAAAAATTGCGCTATGCGTAATGTAGTCAAGCCTTATTGGACGTAAATCTACCAATGACAAGTAAGAACAGCAATCACAGAGGTAGAGGCAACTACATCTGCAACGGGTGCAGCAGCCAATGTGTTGAGTTCGTATTTGTTAAGGGATACTCTAATCAGATCAAGTAGCGTTGTCTATCGATGGATTTTGATGGCAAGGGTTATGGTGTGGTAAAACTAAGGTGAGTGTTGATCACACAACGGTGATCACATACGAGACATAAAGCTTTTATGGCTTTACCCTATGCCCAAGCATACACAAAGATATCAAAAGTCTCTTAAGTAGATAAAGTTGAACACGGTTGCTGGAAAAATACAAAATATGACTATAGACGGTAGTAAACAAGGGAGTTGTAGAGAGATATTAGTTATAGTTAGTTTGCAAGCCAAGGAAAAAACTCCCATAAGAGTGAACTACCCCTTAGGTACAACATTCAAAGCCGCAAGAAATAGATTTTTATCGTTTCTGATTGGTCAAATCTTTGATTTTCCCAAGCTATATATCTAGTACAAGAAGGCAGGTATCCTAAAGACGCAAATGCTAACAACATTAGCTTTTTGTGGCTTTTTAATGGTCGGATTATTTCCACCATGAGGTACTAGATTTTTTTCAACTCACATTCTATTCAACGCTACTCTCATGGAGAATTGTAACTCTTTATACAGCTTAATGTAACGTCCAGTGTAGTCGGTTGATAGTAAGTTTAACATTGTTAACCTTAAATAGGGATTTAAGATTGACTTTATAAATCAACTATTAGTGGAGTTATCATCTGGTAATCCTGTCATAGTATGAAACATAAGAGTACTATTCTTACCTGTGTTTACCTACAGTGCTTACAGAAGCAAACTTCTTAGTCAAAAATGCTAGGGGTGTACTGTCCATGCCCTTGACGATCCTTGTAGTGGATGACGACCTGGGCACTCGTCTGTCTATCAGCGATTATCTTGAGCTCTCTGGCTATTCAGTAATCACAGCTGATGACGGACAAGAGGCCTTGGCGATGGTGGAGGAGTACCATCCTGATTTGATGGTCACTGATATTGTCATGCCACGAATGAACGGATATGAATTAGTACGGCGGGTACGTCAACAGCCTGGGTTCCGTTTGTTGCCTGTTATATTGCTAACAGCGCGAACTAAAACCCAGGAAAGAATCCTAGGCTACCAGTCAGGATGCGATTTGTACTTGCCCAAGCCTTTTGAACTGGAAGAGTTAGCAGCGGCAATTCGCAATCTTTTAGAGCGAGCACAAATTATTCAATCACAGTACGGTTTTTCTCATCAAGAAAATTGGGGGACTCCCGCCCCAACAAAATCGTTGGATGCCCATCACTCGCAGTTAATTGATATTCAAAAATCCCAGATGTTCTCTGACTTGACCTCAAGAGAACAGGAAGTCTTAGAACTTTTAACTCATGGTCTTTCTAATGCTGAAATGGGTCAGCAGTTGCACCTCAGTCCTCGGACTGTCGAAAAGTATGTTAGCAGTTTGTTGAGAAAAACAGAAACCAATAACCGAGCAGAATTAGTCCGGTTTGCGATTAAGCATGGCTTGGTGGAATAGCAATCACAAGAGTTAAGAGTTAAGAATTAGAAGCTAAGAGTTAGATTTAAAAATAACGGAGGAAGGCAGAGAATACCTCACAAAAAGAGAACATACACCTGAAGACAATAACACCTCTGATGATGCAATTTAATGACACCTCAATAACGTGGGATGCCTGGAAGCGTTATGAAAACCAAACTGCAAGTCGAGTAGGCGAGTCCGAAAGCGAGAAGACTCATTCTCCCTTAGAGCAGTTATCCCAGAAGCGCAAAAAGTCTAGCCAGATAGCCAATCAGGGTGAAAAGCTAGTCCCAACTTTGCCTGAATCCGCGTCACTTTAGTGCGCAGAGTGACTCAATGAAGAACATCATATTTCTGCTTGCATAAAGTCCTATTTTCCCTCACTCCAAACTAACCTCTAATTCTTGGCAGCATTTATCAAACTAGTCCCCACTTAATTATTATTAGGAAGGGTTTACGCAAGTATTCTATTACACGACTGGTGCTGATACTACACCCTTAGTCTCCAACACTGAAGCAACTCGTAATATCACCGCTTCATTGGAAGGTGCAGCTATCAACTGTACCCCTAAAGGTAGAGTATTTGGACGTTGAATTGGTACTGATAAAACAGGCAAGCCGATAAAAGATAATGGTTGAGTAAATAACCCTAGATGAGGACGAACGAGAATTTCCTCACCGTCTAAAATCATCGTTTGTTGACCAATGAACGGCGCAGAGATTGGTGTGGTTGGGGCGAGAATAACATCTACCTTTTGAAAGATTTGTTCGACTTTATCTCTATACCATCTTCTGAAACGTTGTGCCTGAATGTACCAGCTACTCGGTATTAACGCACCAGCAAGAAAGCGATCGCGTGTCGCTGGATCAAAATCTTGGGGGCGCGATCGCAGTTTCTCCAAATGTAAATTCGCCCCCTCACAAGCTGTGATTACAAACGCTGCTGCACGGGCGCGATGTGCTTCGGGTATTGTGACATAGTGGGTTACATCCAAAGCATTAGCAACCTTTTGCACTGCTTCCAACGCTTCAGGGCTTGCGCCTTTGAGGAAATAATCACCTGCGATCGCAATTCTTATACCATCGGTATTTTGTAGAGACGCGGCACGGCGTGTCTGTACAGGAGGACGCTTTGTACAAACTGGATCTCGTTCATCTTCCCCCTGAAGCACATCAAACGCGGTAGCAATATCTCGCACCGAACGGGCAAATGGTCCAATGTGGTCTAAACTGCTGGAAAATAAAGCTACTCCAGCACGCGACAACCGTCCATAAGTTGGTTTTAAACCAAAAACACCACATAAAGCCGCAGGGACACGAATCGAACCATTCGTATCAGAACCTAACGTCAGCGGAACCAAACCAGCTGCGATCGCCGCCGCCGAACCACCTGATGAACCACCAGCAACCCGTTTTAAATCATAGGGATTACGAGTATTACCATAATGTGAGTTTTCCGTCACGAACCCATAGGCGTATTCATCCATATTTAAAGCGCCTACAAGGATCGCACCTGCTTGTTTCAACCTTGCGATCGCCGTTGCATCGTGACTTGCTGGCGGGTTTTCGGCATTGATTTTTGCGCCAGCAAGAGTTGTTAACCCCGCAATATCGAAAAGATTTTTAACAGCAAAAGGTACACCAGCTAAAGAACCTGGATTTTTACCTTGGGCAATTTCCTCATCAATTCTTTCTGCATCTGCCAAAGCAGTTTCAGCAGTCACAGTTGTAAAACAATTGAGTTCATTATCTCTGGCGGCGATTCTTTGTAAAGCAGCTTTGGCAACATCCACCGCACTCACTTTACCTTCTCGCACAGCCGCCGCTATTGCCACAGCATCAGCTTGTTCTAAATTCATGGCTCAAAAGTAGGTGCAGCTTCAATATCCTCTGGTAAGGCAAACTCATTCACAACTTGGGCGATCGCCTTAATTCTCTCAAAATTTGCCACCACCCCATCTCGATACTCATCCTTCAATTGCAAATCCAACAACAAAGCCATCAAATCCACATACTCCCCCACATTCAACTCCTTATCTTCCATCTCTCCTCCTCTTCTTCCTTCGCGTCCTTAGCGTCCTTCGCGGTTCGTTAACTCCTCATAGTTCGCCCAGTCAGATTTGCAATCACCGCAATCAGTTCTCCCGGTTCAACAGGTTTCGCAACATGAGATTGGAAGCCTGCTAAAAGAGCTGCTTTGCGATCCTCCGCCCTAGCATAAGCAGTTAGTGCAACAGCCGGAATCCGTCCACCTTGATTTAATTGAAGTCCTCGCACCCGTCGCAACAGCGCGTAGCCATCCTGTTCTGGCATACCAATATCACTAATAAGAATGTCAAAGCGTGAGTCAGAGGTTTGCTCTTGTAGCGCCGCTATCACCTCATCTGCGGTTGCCAGTGCCACAACTTCAGCTCCACATTCTACAAGAATTTGAATCAGCAACTCACGGGCATCCACCTCATCATCCACCACTAATATTCGCAGACCATCCAGTCTGGGAGTGTAATCGAACCCTAAGGAACCTCCTACGGTAGGATGCACCCGTTCTGGCTCTTCTATTTTGGCGCTGACAGGACTGAGGGGTAGCTTCACAGTAAACGTTGTTCCCTGTCCTTCCCCCGGACTCTCGACATGAACTGAACCACCATGCAACTCAACGAGGTTACGCACAATGGATAACCCCAGCCCCAAACCGCCAAAAGAACGAGTCATCGAGCTATCAGCCTGACGGAAGCGGTCAAAAACATAAGGAAGAAACTCGGGGCTTATTCCCTGCCCTGTATCAGCCACAACAATTTCTACATACGAGTGGACGCGTTCTAAGCGAATCTGCACCCGTCCACCCTTGGGTGTGAATTTAACAGCATTCGACAGCAGGTTCCAGACAATTTGCTGCAAGCGGTCTGAATCGCCAAAAACTGGTCCAGCAGCAGGATCAAGTACAGGTTGAAGTTCGATGTTTTTTGCCAGGGCAGCAGGACGCACTGTGTCAATTGCTGCTTCGATCACCGACAATAGATCTACAGCACGAACGTTCAGGCGCAGTTTCCCTTGGATGATGCGGGAAACATCCAGTAAATCTTCGACCAGTTGTGCTTGTGCCCTGGCATTGCGTTCAACGGTTTCCAGCGCACGGGCTGTGGCTGCTTCGTCAAACTTCCTGGTACGCAACAGAGTCAGCCAGCCAAGCATGGCATTGAGGGGCGATCGCAACTCATGGGAAAGAACGGCAAGGAACTCATCCTTCATACGATTTGCTGCTTCTGCTGTCGCCCGGGCTTTTTGCTCAGCCAGCAAAAGGCGATCGCGCTCAAGTTCTGCTCGTTTGCGTTCGCTGATGTCCAGCACAAATGCGACTCCATGAACCTGGGAATTGTCCATCAAGGCTATACCTAGGACAACTTGCACCCGTGTACCGTCTCGTCGGACGTACTCCTTCTCGTAAATACTGGAAACTCTGGTGGCAAACGCTTCCTCAAGCGCTCGGTTATCCACATCGTTGTACTCTGGTGGAGTCAGTGAGCGCCATTGAATTTTACCTAAGGCATCAAACTCTTGACGGCTGTAGCCAACAAGACGCAGGTAGGCATCGTTGGCATCAGTGATGAAGCCTTCTGCATTCCAAAAAGCAACTCCCACAAGATTGGACTCAAACAAGCGTCTAAACTTAGCTTCGCTTTGTTCGAGTGCTTCCTTCGCCTGTTTGCGTTCAGTCACATCGCGAAAGTAAACTGCAAGCCCTCCAGCGCTAGGATACGCCCTAATTTCCAGCCAGCAGTGTAACGTCTCACTGAACTCCTCCAACTCAACGGGAACTTGTTCGGCGATCGCTCGATGAGCTTCTCTATAAAAAGTATTGCCGATGAATTCCGGATAAACATCCTTCCATAACTGCTTGCCAAGCAATTCTTCGGGTGGTTTTTGCAAAAGCCGTGCGGCTTCCTGATTCACGTAAGTGTAGCGCCACTCACGATCAAAGGCAACAAACGCTTCTGTTATGCTTTCCAGAATCCTTGACGTGCGCTTGTTAGCCGCTTGCAAAGCTTCCTCTGCCTGTACACGCTCAGTGATTACCTCTGTAAAAATAATGATGCCACCAATTTCATCAGCACGGTTCCGCCAAGGATGGATTTCCCATTTCACCCAATCTATTGAGCCATTGGCACGGGGAAATAGTTCTTTTTCGCATTTGCGAACCGCTCCAGCCAAACACGAAGCATGAATTTCCCGCCAAGAGTCAGGAATTTCGGGAAAGACTTCGTAATGAGAGCGAGCGATAATGTTTTGGTCTTGCAACTCAAAATCCGTCAGCCATCGTTGACTCACAAGAATATATCGCATCTGGTTGTCAAGCATGGCAATAGCTGCCGGCGCATGCTCGACAAACAACCGCAACTGTTCCTCTCTAATTTGTAGCGACTCTTCAATCTGCTTGCGCTTAGTCAGGTTGCTCACCATAGCGAGTCCGCCTTGAAATTCTCCTTGCTCACCTAAAACTGGAGTGGTTGAAACCATCCCCCAAAGATTAGAGCCATCCTGACGCCGAAACCGAAAGTCGAATCGCTGTTTCATTCCCTGCTTCAGTCGGGCTATGTACCGCTGTGCTTCCACCTGAGCAGCTTGATCCATAAAGTCGAAAATCGGACGCTGCAGCATTTCCTCGACGCTATAGCCCAACATTTGCGCCAATTGCGGATTGACATACTCCGTACGCAACTGGGCATCAAATACCCAGATCCCCTCACCCGCCGTTTCCACAATGCGACGATACCCTACTTCAGCCGCTTGTAGCTTTCCTAAAGTCATCTCAGCCCGTCGCTTAGCAGTACGTAGCGCCTCACATAGCACACTAAAGAGGATTCCCTGAAGTGCGAATAGCACGAGCCTCATAGTGTTGGGCAGATCGAGCGCCAGCGAATAGATTGGCTGTATAAAGAAATAGTTGCTAATCAGAACAGACAGGAAGGTAGACACTAGCCCCGCTCTCAAGCCTGCGTACCATGCACTCACCATAACCGCCCCAAAAAACAGCAGAAAAGGGGTCTTAGTCATGGCAAGCCAAGGATCTAGCGCCAGCATCAGCACTAGCGCCAGACCGACACTGAGTCCAGCAACGCTATATTGCTGTAGCCGAGAGCGGGTAACTTTTAGCATTTAATTGTTGAGAGTGTTCTTGACTAGCTAGCTCAAACTTTGTTTAATTTATAGTAAATGTCAGTTTTTGACATTTACCTTAAGAGTTATTTTTTTAATCTTTTGTGCTCTGCTGGCTCCACTTAATTCCGCTGCAAACAAGCTCTTAAAGCAACCTAGTTGGAACTACTTGAGCCGCTATGTCCTCGTATTTATTATATTTCCTGAGGCAATTCAAACAAGCCATCTTCACCGTGTTCAAAATCAATGACCTTAAAGACAGCATCAATATTCAAAGTACCATAAATGTGAGGAAATAGTTCGTTGTCTTCAACTCCTTCATAGCGAATTTCAGGTTTAACTTTATCAGAGTCGATATAAAGAAGTACTAATCCCTTTTGATTCTGAAAGAAGGTATTTGCAACTTTGATGATTTGTGTCGGCTTTGAACAATGGATAAAGCCTTCAGAGTCGAGGGTATCACCGCGATATGTTCCTACGAGTTTTGCTTGTTTCCATTGTTCCTGTTGGGCGATATGTAAGATGGTGTTCATTGAGATTTGTTTAATACGCTTTCCTAGGTGGGCAGTGCCCACCCTATTAATTATTTATCAGATTGTATAATTTTACAAATTTCATCGAGAATAAAGTCATGTTCAGCAGGTTCATCAGAAGAAAATTCTAAATACAGTTTATTCTGATAAGGGGTGACTGATGATGTACATATCTGAATTTTCAGCTTTCCTTTCTGCCAGCTATGCCCACCAACTTTTAGAAGCTGACATTCTGTAACATAATTGTGTTGAATTTCCTTCAAATTTATCTTTTTTTGACCAATAGATAGTTTACTTAAAAATTCCAGCATTGAAACCCCAGGATATAAACTTGTGTATTCATAAATATGCTGCTGCAATTTATTTCTAATTTCTTCCTCAATCAACTCTTTTAATCTACTGACCATAAAAGAATCTTTTTCCAGGAGTATGACATCATCATCACATTCTAGTGGTGTAAATTTTTGATTCATATTAATGCCAGTCTCAGTCATTGAGTGAGTCATGTTCACCTCATAATTTACCCTGGGTTCATAACAGATTCTGCCAATTTGCTGACATCAAGTCAGTTAAAAGATTGACAATAAAAACTACATAAATTTCTTGTTTTCCTCGATGGTTTTCAAAGTGACACTCCAACCGCAGATGGACACGGATACACACGGATAATAAAAGATAATTTATCTGTGTGTATCTGTGGTTTCATGTCCCAAGCGGTTGACGTTCAATATTGTTAAATCGGCACTCTTTGCTGCTTGACTGGGAATAGGACTCGCCAAAGCTGACCTAGAGGTACAGAACCCTGCTCCTGAACAAAAAGTAAGGGCAGGAGGGCACCCGTCCGTAGGACGGTTGAGAGAACAAAAACTCCCACTAAGCCACCGGTAGTAGGCAGAGTCGCGAGAAAGCTACCAGCGGTGATTCCCATTGCTCCAGTGACACCAGCAACCGCCCCTGCGATCGCGAAGTAAGTGGACTGATTAGTCACCGGTGCCACTCCCATCATCAGATTGTTGGTACAAAGGTCTATGGCCGCCCACGTCCCAGATGCCAGCACGTGTAAAAAGGGTAACCATATCCAAAGGGAAATTGAATCATTGCCAGCTACTAGCCATAATAGAGGCGTCACCGCCACCAAGATTCCTACTAATAACATGATGGGACGATTCCCAATCCGGTCAGACAGTTTGCCCCAGAAAACTAGCAGCAGCATGTTAGCACCAGCTCCTAAGCCGTTATAGATCGTTACCAGACTGACATCTATATCCAGGTCATCCAGCATGTAGAGGTTAAAGAAGGGAGCGCTGACGTTAACGGCAAAGCACCAGATGGCAAGGTAAAGCAGTAACTTCAAAAAATTGGGGTCATTGAGGAAGCGAAGATGTATCCCGCTGCGGTATGGTTGGGGTGTCTCTGAACCCACGACTTTTAAAAGCTGCGGGTTCACATCGGTCATCCAGAACTGACAGCCCTGACTAAGTAGCCCAAGCACAATTCCTAGAACCAAGATCGCACCGTAGCCTTGGAGCGTTCCACTAGGCCAGACCGATACTGCTAGACCCAGCAGCGGCACACCGATGAGATTCGTCAAACTGAGAACACTATTGCGAAAGCCAAAATACCGCCCCCGCAACCGCCCAGGTACTACCACAGCCGTCCAGCTCATCCAAGGAGCACGGGCGAAAGCTTCAATGATATTAGCCACCAACATAATTCCCAATGTCAACAGCACCACTTGGTGCTTAGTGATATGGTTAGATGAGCTGACCAACCAAATCGCTGGCACGAGAATCACCCACAGTAGCCGCGCCGGGATGAAAATCCTCATACAATACCAGTTGAAGCTAGTACTTCTGTCTACCAGATAGGCTCCCAGCGGTTGGAGCAGATTCACCAGCTGAGGAATAGAGGCGAGCAGACCAATTTCCAATGGACCGGCACCCAGCTCTAGCAAGAAATTACTGAGCAACGCTGAGCCGATGATACTATAAAAAACCGCAGCGAAGAGACTCTCGAGAGTTAATGCCCTGAGACTTGTGCGAATTTGCGGTTTGGAAAGTTTAATAGGCAGATTTGTGGGAAGAATTACCGTCTCTGTTAATTCCCTATCCTCTGGTATTTCCTGAATGGGGAGAGGGATCTTTTTTAGTAAGCTTTCGTCTTCTACTTCCTTAAACATACTGAATAGCCAAAATTTAAAAAGAGTTAACGCGGCCTTAATTGCTGGTTTAATGTAGAGAACAGTAGGCGCGCATCTGCCTACTGGGACAATCTTTTGAAAGATACGTTAGGGAATGAGGGGTTATTAGCCCTGTTGTGTCACTTTAGCAGTAGTATAATAATGTACAAAGCCTAGAACGAAGATACAGAGTATGGTAGAGCCTCGTTCACCCGTACAAACCATCAACTTTGTGGACGAATATTGTCTGTTGTATAAAAAGCTGTTTTTAGATGTTAAGCTTTTTGAAGCATTTAAGTATCTACATATAGGATGTATTTCTGATTTAAAAGGGAAAAGCCTCCTAAAAATAGCAAAAATTGTCGGATTAGATAAGTATTAAGGGCTACATCATTTCTTAACAACATCATCTTGGGATGTAGAGAAGTTAAGAGCTTTGCGTTTAGAACTAATTTTACAGATACTAAAAGGTAGACCAATCATTTTAATTATTGATGAGACAGGAGATAGAAAGAAAGGAACTAAGATTGATCTATGTTAGTTGTGATTTAGGTAGACTAGGGCTACAGTAAGGAGAAGTTCGCCCAAGCATTTTTGCAGGTTTGTGGTGCCAAAGTTGAAATTATCAAGCGAACCGAAGCATAATTTCAGGTGTTGCCAAAACCTGGGTTGTCGAGTGTACATTTGGGTGGTTTCGCTGGTTGCATCGCACAAGCCACGGACTATGAACTATTGCCAGGCGTGAGCGAGTTGATGAGCGAAACGGCAATGGTGCGCTTGATGTTGAAGCGCCTTGCTGCCTAAAGAGAACCTTTATAAATCAGCTCTTATATGGAGTCACAACAGTTTGGAGGAAGTCTATATGTTTCACAAGATTCTAGTTGCAATCGACACCTCTGCATCCGCCAAGGATGTCTTTGATAAAGCCTTGTTCTTAGCAAAAGCGAGCGAGGCCAGCCTTATGCTGTTGCATGTTCTGTCGGGTGAAGAACAGGCGACAGTAAATATACCTATACTTCCCAGGCAGGATTACTATCCATATCCCGTGATGAGTAAAAAAACTTTGGAGTTCAATCAACAGCAGTGGGAGGTTTTGGAAAAGCAAGGTCTAGAGCTACTACAATCGTGTACGGATGAAGCAACTCTAGCAGGCGTGAGTACAGAATTCATCCAATCCCCTGGTAATCCTGGTCAAACCATCTGTAACTTAGCCTCCACTTGGGGTGCTGACCTAATCGTAGTTGGACGTCAGGGTCTATCTGGTTTGAGTGAGTTAGCCTTGGGTAGTGTCAGCAATTACGTACTCCACAATGCTCCCTGCTCAGTCCTGGCTATGCAACATGTATTAGAAAGGAATACTGAATCTGCTCAAGACGAATCAAGCAGAGTTAGTGCATCGGATTGATATAATTAAAGCGAAACTGAAACATTCACCGGACTTCAATAGGATTGAGCGATGCTGGTCTTGGCTCAAAAGTCGGTACGCCACGCAACTCGACCAATTTGAGTGTCTACGTGATGCTATCGAGGATGTCCTACACCTGGCGTCCTAACCGCCTTAGCGGTTGCTATATTATATTCGTAAAATCACTTATCAGAAAACTTCTTTGTAGTAAGGACTTTAGTCCTTGCTTTAGAGGAAGAGGACTAAAGTCCTCACTACGAACCTATGACTCATGTGGAATACATACATCTGGGGCGCACAAATTAGGAAATTGAAGTGTTGCCACTGTGAGCGTATCCAAATCTACGCGGCGAATAGCGTGGTTATTCGTATCAGCAATAAATAAAAGAGAACCCATCACACTCAGCCCGGAAGGTTCAGAAAAGCGGGTATTTTTACCTTGCCCATCTTGTAAACCAACCGAACCATCACCTAAGACTGTTTGACAATTGCCAGTGTGGGGGTTAACAAGTTTAATTTTGTGATTGTAAGTATCTGCTATCCATAGGTTATTCTGGGCATATTCTACCCCCAAGCAATGCTGTAACCTTACATCAAAACCTTGCCCATCAACGTCACCAAAGCCAAACAAATCACCGCTACCGCAAACGGTTCTCACTTGTTGCGGTTCAACGAGTCCCATACCGCGAATCGAGCTAACTTCACTGTCGGCGATGTATAATTCCTGTCCATCAGTGGTGATACCGCTAGGCTGGGCAAAAGCAGACTCGCTTAGTTCGCCATCTACACAAGCTTCTGCTCCCATACCAGCATAGGTTCTCACAATGTTAGTTTCTAAGTCCATTTCCCAAATTTGGTGAGAACCAGCCATCGCAATAAACAAGCTATTTCCCCATAGCTGTAAATCCCAAGGAGAATTCAGCATTGTTTCTCTTGCAGCACCACTGTGAGGACAAATATTACGGCTTTGTTTACCTGTTCCTGCAATAGTTTTCACCACTTGGCGTTTCAAATCAACTCGCCGCAGAGCATGATTTTCTGTATCCGCAACGTATAAAATCTGATTTTCTTGATCAAATGCCATTCCTTGCGGTGCGAAAAACTGCGCTTCGTCAAAGGAACCATCAGTTAATCCAGATTGTCCAGTGCCAATTAAATGTATGATTTCCCCATCTAAGCTACTCATGACAATGCGGTGATGTCCGGAATCAGCAATGAACAAACCTGCTTGTGTCGCCAGGAGTTTACCAGGAAAAGCTAAAGGTGTGATTAATGGTTTTCGCTGTTTCTCTAAGGTAAGGCTGAGTTCTTGGAAATTGATGGTACCTTTTTCTTGGTGTTGGCTGATTAACTTTTGAATGAGTTCGTCTAAAACATTGCGATCGCCTTCACCAGACACATAGCCAACTACATAACCCTGTGGATCTATCACCATTAAAGTAGGCCAAGCACGTACAGTATACTCTTCCCAAACTCGGAAACCACTATCAACTAAAACTGGATGTTCGATATCATAGCGTAGGATTGCTTGGCGGATGTTTTCGGTTTCTTTTTCATTGTCAAATTTAGCACTATGTACGCCGATAACTGTGAGGCTGTCTTTATATTTTTGTTCGAGATATTTCAGCGTTGGCAGGATGTGCAAGCAGTTGATACAACAGTATGTCCAAAAGTCCAAAATCACAACTCTGCCCTTAAGTTGTTGAAGAGACAGGGGTTTTTCGGTGTTGAACCAAGGGTTATTTTGCGGGAGTTCGGGAGCGCGAACGCGGGGAGTCATAAACAATTCAAAATTTAAAATTCAAAAAGGAAAAACTACTGTTTTAGATTATTTATAAACTTAGATGGTTGGATTGGAAAGGCTAACTACTACCAAATTATCAACCTGGGTGGAACAAGCTAAAGTCTTGGCACATCAAGGACAAGTTGCTAACCGTATTCCCAAATTGGCATTAGCTAATCCCGATTGGTTTGCGGTTTACATCTGCTGTCGTTCAGGACAAACTTTCAGCCAAGGCGATACAAGTTGTGTATTCCCCCTGATGAGCGCGATAAAGCCGTTTTCGCTGCTGTATCTACTAGAACAATTTGGAGCAGAAACGGTTTTTCAGTGGGTTGGGGTTGAACCATCTGATGCTCCTTTCAATTCCTTACAGCAACTGATTGCTGATCATGGACGACCCCGCAATCCTATGATTAACAGTGGCGCAATTACTCTTGCAGATAAGTTACCAGGAAAACACGCTAGCGATTGCGCAAAGCGCAGCGCCGCAAGCGGCGATCGCCTAGAGCAATTTTGTCAATGGTTAAATAAACTCGCAGGTTGTCAACTTAGCTTGGATGAGGAGATGCTTGCTTCCGTACGTTCGTCAGGTTCCCAAGCTAATCGAGCCATTACGCAATACCTCACCGAAGCAGGTTCTGTAAAAAATCCTGAAATAGCCCTTGACACTTATGAGCAAATATGTTCTCTTTCTGGACAAGTAGAAGACTTAGCCCGTCTGGGTTTGCTTCTGGCTTGTGAAAGCGAATTGATTTTGGCGCAGCACCGCCGTATTGTCAACTCGCTCATGTTAACGTGTGGGCTATACAAGGCTTCTTCCCAGTATGCTTTACGGATTGGTCTGCCGATGAAATCTGGTATCAGTGGCGCACTGCTGGCAGTAGTACCAGATCAAGGGGCGATCGCTTGTTACAGTCCTGCCTTGGATAGTATTGGTAATTCTATGGGGGCGATCGCTTTTGTTGAAGCTTTATCCCAAGGTTTACAGTTAAGTGTTTTTGGGGGATAGCCACGATTAGTCGTCTTGGTCGTTGGTTTCCTCGCTTTGCTGTTCGGGCGTGGTTGCCTTTTCTAATGTTTTCAGAAGTGATGGAGGCTTAATAACATTTGGTGGGGTTTGCGGCAAGGTATAAGATGGTGCAGCACCTGGGTACTGACGGGGGCTGAAATACCGTGTCAATTCCGGTTTTTCTGGATCGGGGGCGATTTTTTGAGGTAAGGTTGTTTCAGCTTCTGGCGTTACCTCTGGTTTTGGTTCTGCCGTGGTTTCTCCTTGAGGCGCAACTGATTCTGGTGCAGGGGGCTCAATAATCTCCGGTAGGGTAGGAGGTAAGCCAGGAGTTGGTTCAGTTGTTTGTGGCGTTGGTATCTTACCTGCTCGACGATTAAAATAGCCACCCAATCCCCGTCTTTCTTCTACAGGAGCAACTTTTTCTGGTACAGGCGTTGCTTCAGCTTGGGGTGTCACCTCTGGCTGTGGTTCGACTGTGGTTTCTGGTTGCGGAGTCTCAATAATCTCTGGCAAGGTGGGAGGTAAGCCAGGAGTTGGTTCGGCAGTTGTTTGTGGCGTTGGTATCTTACCTGTTCGACGCTGGAACCGATTGAAAAAGCCACCTGATTTTGGTTTCTCTGGCTGTATTTCAGGCGCTGACTGAGATTCAGTTTCAGGAACGGGTTGTTTTTCTACTTGAGGTTGTGTTTCAGGTGTTGTTTGTTCAACGCTGGGCGTTGAGGTTGGGGTAGGTGTAGGTTTTTCAGGAACGGGTTGCTTTTCTTGCTTAAGTTGTGTTTCAGGTGTTTCTTCAACCTTGGGCGTTGAAGTTGGGGTGGATGTGGGTTCGGCAGTTGGTATTTTGGCGGTATAATTCGGATCTACTATGCTGCGAACTTGATCTGCTGACAGTTCTCCTCTAACAATTTTAGATAGAGTATCTTTCCCCTTGGGTTCGTAAGTAATAAGTCTCACTGTGCTGTTGAAGACATTTTTCACCGGGTTTCCCTGTTCGTCGAGAAACTCAAGTTTTACCCAATTGTTACCTGGCTTAAAGCCTTTGAGGTAAACGGCTTGCCACCGGTCTAAAACAAAGCTTTCATCATTAATTGTGCAACGAATGCGCCAATCTGCTATGTCGTCATTGGGGTTGTCTTTAGCAACGAGATGCAATGGGGCGTTAGTTAGGTAAAAGTCCAGTAAAATTGGTTCTTCACCGTAGCTGCCTTTGGGACGACTGTACGTTAATAATGGCTTGGTTAAATCGGGGTTGTTGTCGTCAGTTTTGGTGAAGATGTGAAATGTTGACTGGGCGTAAGCGCCTTCATTTTTAAAGCTTTCATGCCAAGGACGGGAGGCAAAGACACGTAGCGTATGCGTACCTGGGGACAAGTCTGGCAACACCAGGGGTTGGTTTAGGTCGTAGACAGCTATATAAGGTTCATTATCAAGAATGACGTGTAAATGAGGACCAAGCTCGAGTTCTGGATCTTTAAATATAGGTAGGTCTTTAACCTGAAAGCGAACTGTGACTGTATTTTCTTGGAGGATATCATCCTGTTTAGGAGTCACTAGTGTTACTTGTGGCTGATAAACTTCCAAGGCTAGGCGCAGTTCTTGGATTGTTGCTGGTGGGGAAACTTCTGAGATTTGCTTTGAAAGTTGAGCTTTTTCTGGCAAGCTGCCAGACGGTTCTTGGCTAACGGCTTTCTCTCCACAGCTGGTCAAAGTTAACACCAGCACGCATACCATTAGCAACCTGAGGATAGCCATTGCGGTCTTCCGCCACAAGTTCATGCCTTCCACCCAGTAATACTCCTAAACAAGTGATAAATTTGGCTCAAACTGTCCACTGGTCACTATAGCGCTTCTGGGTTGCATACACCACCCAATAGGGGCACAGTATTGCTATGCCTTTACAAACAACCCGGATATATCTGAAAAATATGACTTTTAAAAAGCGATGACTGAGATCAGCCATCGCTTTTTAAAAGTCATATTTGTTACAAAATTTTGCAAAATAATTTTATGAAAGCTTATTATCTGCTATGACAAAAATTTCCTGGACCCATATATTAACTAATATTAAGCAAAAGCAGTTAAACCCGAAAAAATAGCTTTTTGTGGTAAATACATAAATTTTACGCAATGTTACGGATTGTAAAATAAATGAAGAAACTATTGACTTTTGGCTCCGAAGTTTCAAGGGAAAAGGTAGATGAGACAATTGATTGACCGATTTTGAATTATTGTTAACAAGTCTCTAACTATGTACGAGATAAGCCTTTATAATTCAACAGAAAGCAATCTTCACAGACGGTCTTCGTCGCTGCTCCAGTAAAGTATATTTCTGGAGACCGCGATAAAGCTTAACTAAAGCCAGGAAGACAATATGTGGTACTCATGATTTTTCAAACCTGTTAAGAGGGGAGGTCGAATGACAATTAGTCCTCCGGAGCGAGAGGAAAAAAAGGCAAGAGTCATAGTCGATAATGATCCGGTTCCAACCTCATTTGAACTGTGGTCAAAGCCAGGACATTTCGACAGAAGCCTAGCCAAAGGTCCCAAAACCACAACCTGGATTTGGAACCTTCACGCACTCGCCCATGATTTTGATACACATACAAGCGATTTAGAAGACGTATCCCGCAAGATATTTGCAGCCCACTTCGGTCACTTAGCTGTAGTGACTCTGTGGCTGAGCGGGATGATATTTCATGGCGCTCGTTTTTCAAACTACGAAGCTTGGCTGAGCGACCCCCTCAACATCAAACCTAGCGCTCAAGTCGTTTGGCCAATTGTTGGTCAACAAATTTTAAACGCCGATGTTGGTGGTGGATTTCACGGCATTCAAATTACCTCCGGCTTCTTCTACATATGGCGTGGCTGGGGTATTACAAATACGTTCCAGCTCTACGTCACCGCGATTGGCGGTTTGGTGTTAGCAGCCTTGTTGCTGTTTGCAGGCTGGTTCCACTACCACAAGCGCGCTCCTAAGCTGGAATGGTTCCAGAACGTGGAGTCGATGCTCAATCACCACTTGGCTGGACTATTGGGCTTGGGTTCCTTGGGGTGGACAGGTCACGTAATTCACGTATCCTCGCCTATTAATAAGCTGCTGGATGCGGGAGTAGCCATTAAAGATGTGCCGTTGCCCCACGAGTTCATTTTGAACCGTGACTTGATAACCGAGCTGTTCCCCAGCTTTGCCAATGGTTTAACGCCTTTCTGGACGTTGAACTGGGGTCAGTATGCTGACTTCCTCACCTTCAAAGGCGGTCTGAACCCAGTCACAGGCAGCTTATGGATGACGGACATTGCTCATCACCATTTGGCGATCGCCGTCCTGTTCATCATTGCTGGTCACCAGTACCGTACCAACTGGGGTATCGGTCACAGCATCAAAGAGATCCTGGAAAACCACAAAGGTCCCTTCACTGGTGACGGTCACAAAGGTCTCTACGAAAACCTCACCACATCTTGGCACGCTCAGTTGGGAATCAACCTTGCCATGATAGGTTCGCTGAGCATCATCGTGGCGCACCATATGTACGCGATGCCTCCGTATCCGTACTTGTCAACTGACTACGCTACCCAACTCTGCATCTTCACGCACCATATGTGGATTGGTGGCTTCTTTATCGTTGGTGGAGCCGCTCACGCTTCCATCTTTATGGTGCGGGATTACGATCCGGTGGTGAACCAGAACAACTTGCTGGATCGAGTACTTCGTCACAGAGATGCAATCATCTCTCACTTGAACTGGGTATGTATGTTCCTGGGCTTCCACAGCTTTGGACTGTATGTACACAACGATACGATGCGTGCCTTGGGTCGTCCCCAAGATACATTCTCGGATACAGCAATTCAGTTGCAGCCAGTGTTTGCCCAGTGGGTACAAAACCTGCACACGGTCGCTCCTGGCGCAACCGTGCCCAATGCACTAGAACCTGTTAGCTATGTCTTTGGCGGCGGTATTCTAGCTGTAGGCGGCAAAGTGGCAATGATGCCCATGGCGCTGGGTACGGCGGACTTCCTGATCCACCATATTCACGCCTTCCAAATTCATGTCACAGTACTGATTCTGTTGAAGGGATTCCTGTTTGCCCGCAGTTCTCGTCTGGTTCCAGACAAGATGAACTTGGGCTTCCGGTTCCCCTGCGATGGTCCTGGTCGTGGCGGTACCTGTCAAGTATCTGGTTGGGACCACGTGTTCCTCGGTTTATTCTGGATGTACAACACCATTTCAATTGCAATTTTCCACTTTAGCTGGAAGTTGCAATCTGATATCTGGGGAACGGTAGACTCAGATGGTGTTGTGACCCACATCACCGGCGGTAACTTTGCCCAAAGTGCCATCACAATTAACGGCTGGTTGCGTGATTTCCAATGGGCACAAGCTGTACAAGTGATTAACTCCTACGGCAGTGCGCTATCAGCTTATGGTCTGCTCTTCTTGGGAGCTCACTTTGTCTGGGCATTCAGCTTGATGTTCCTGTTCAGTGGTCGAGGCTACTGGCAAGAACTCATTGAGTCGATTGTTTGGGCACATAATAAACTAAAGGTAGCACCGTCAATTCAGCCTCGCGCTCTAAGCATCATTCAGGGTCGGGCTGTTGGGGTGGCTCACTTCCTCTTGGGAGGAATTGTGACTACCTGGGCGTTCTTCCACGCACGAATCATTTCACTGGGCTAAAAATCAGCTTGATGAGTCATGAGTTTTGAGTTTTGAGTTTTGATTTGAAAACTCAGAACTCAGAACTCACCAACTCAGAACTTTAAGAATGTGATGGCTGAAGGTCAGAGAATTTATCAAACCTATGGCAACGAAATATCCAAAATTTAGCCAGGATCTCGCACAGGACCCGACTACGCGTCGGATCTGGTATGCGATGGCTACGGGAAATGATTTTGAAAGCCACGATGGCATGACAGAAGAAAATCTTTACCAAAGGATTTTCGCAACTCACTTCGGTCATGTGGCAATTATCTTCCTGTGGGCATCCAGCCTCCTGTTCCACGTAGCTTGGCAAGGCAACTTTGAACAGTGGATTAAAGATCCTCTTCATATTCGCCCAATCGCCCACGCGATTTGGGACCCCCACTTCGGTAAAGCAGCAGTAGAAGCTTTTACCCAAGGCGGCGCTAACTATCCAGTTAACATCGCATACTCTGGTGTTTACCACTGGTGGTACACCATCGGTATGCGGACGAACAATGACCTGTACCAAGGTTCAGTGTTCCTCCTGCTGTTGGCAGCAGTGTTCCTGTTCGCTGGTTGGTTGCACTTGCAGCCTAAGTACCGTCCTAGCTTGGCTTGGTTTAAGAGTGCTGAACCTCGCTTGAACCACCACTTGGCTGGTTTGTTCGGTGTGAGTTCTTTGGCTTGGGCTGGTCACTTGATTCACGTTGCTATCCCCGAATCTCGCGGACAGCACGTAGGTTGGGATAATTTCCTGACCACCCTACCCCACCCAGAAGGATTGGGACCATTCTTCACTGGTAACTGGGGTGTTTACGCTACTAACCCCGACACCGCTGACCACTTATTCAGCACATCTCAAGGTGCAGGTACTGCGATTCTGACATTTTTGGGTGGCTTCCATCCTCAGACTCAGTCCCTGTGGCTGACTGATATGGCTCACCACCACTTGGCGATCGCGGTTATCTTCATCATCGCCGGTCACCAGTACCGTACCAACTTCGGTATCGGTCACAGCATCAAAGAAATGCTGAACGCCAAGAACTTCTTTGGCATCCAAACAGAAGGTCAGTTCAACCTGCCTCACCAAGGACTGTACGACACATATAACAACTCCCTACACTTCCAGTTGTCCATACACCTGGCAGCACTGGGTACTGCTCTTTCCTTGGTAGCGCAGCATATGTACGCCCTGCCTCCCTACGCCTTCATGGCTAAGGACTATACAACCCAGGCATGTCTGTACACCCACCACCAGTACCTCGCTGTGTTCTTCATGGTCGGTGCTTTCGCCCACGCTGCAATTTTCTGGGTGCGTGACTACGACCCAGATCAAAATAAGGGCAACGTACTCGACCGCGTACTGAAGCACAAAGAAGCGATTATCTCGCACTTGAGCTGGGTATCCCTCTTCTTGGGCTTCCACACCTTGGGTCTGTACGTCCACAACGACGTAGTTGTTGCCTTCGGTACACCCGAAAAGCAAATCCTGATTGAGCCTGTGTTTGCACAGTTCGTTCAGGCGTCTCACGGTAAAGTGCTGTACGGTTTAAACACCCTACTGTCCAATCCTGACAGCGCTGCTTCCTTGGCTGGCGCTCCCTACTTACCAGGCTGGCTGGATGCTATCAACAATGGCACCAACTCCCTGTTCTTGACCATTGGTCCTGGTGACTTCTTAGTACACCACGCCTTCGCCCTGGCTATACACACAACTGTCCTAATTTGTGTCAAGGGTGCGTTGGATGCCCGTGGTACTAAGTTGATGCCTGACAAAAAGGATTTCGGTTTCACCTTCCCCTGTGACGGTCCAGGTCGGGGTGGTACCTGCCAAACTTCCGCTTGGGAACAGTCCTTCTTCCTCGCCATCTTCTGGGCGCTCAACACGGTTGGTTGGGTCACCTTCTACTGGCACTGGAAGCATCTAGGCATTTGGCAAGGTAATGTAGCTCAGTTCAACGAGTCTTCTACATACCTCATGGGCTGGCTGCGTGATTACCTCTGGGCTAACTCCGCTCAGTTGATCAACGGCTATAACCCTTACGGCATGAATAACCTAGCTGTATGGGGTTGGATGTTCCTCTTCGGACACCTTGTTTGGGCAACCGGCTTCATGTTCCTCATCTCTTGGAGAGGTTACTGGCAAGAGTTGATTGAAACACTGGTTTGGGCACACGAGCGCACTCCTTTGGCGAACCTGGTTCGCTGGAAAGACAAGCCCGTTGCTCTGTCCATCGTCCAAGGTTGGTTGACGGGTCTAGTTCACTTTACAGTTGGCTACATCCTCACCTACGCAGCCTTCCTCATTGCCTCTACTGCTGGTAAGTTTGGTTAATGAGTTGACTGAATAAGTAGCTGTAGGTAAGTAAATAAAATCCCCCACCATAGAGTGGGGGATTTTTTTGTAACACTACTTTTCTTGTGGGACGGGCGAGACGCCCGTCCTAATTTATGGCCGGACAAGATGCCCACCTCACATAGATGTGAAATTTTCTCTTGTTGTAATGGGAAATATAAAGATAGGGGCTGACCTATAATCTTAAAAACTTGCTTTAACGATGAAGTCAGTCAACAGAGCGATCGCCTACAATAAGCCTATGTTGTAAGTGATCAGAACAATGACAAACTAGCAAGAACGCATTGGCATAAATCCCAGAGTGTGTCACAGCAAACCATGTATCAAAGGGACACGCATTATGGTCTCAGTTATCCTCGATAATTTTGCTGAAGGATTGACGTTTGAGGAAATTGTTCAAGAGTATTCTCCACTGAGTTTAGAAGATATAAGATCTGCTATTACCTATTTTGGAGCAGAAGAGATTGTATAGTTGATGTGGCAAAATATTTGACACTGAATATGAATACTAAACTTGTTGAATCACTAGTAAAAGTCATCTTATCTCTTTCGGAAGAAGAACGCTCCCTCTTAGAAGAAAAGCTATTTTTTGATAGCTCATATCCATCAACCCACGACTTAACGCAACTTGCACAGTATGGTAAAGCATTTGATTTTCTATATCATGAACCAGACTTATATACTCTTGAAGATGGAGAACCTATTTAATGTCCCTTCAAAAAGGAGATATTGTCTTAGTTCCGTTTCCGTTCACAGACTTGAGTGGAACAAAGCTGCGTCCGGCTTTGGTTTTATGGGTAGACTCTACTGGGAATGATGTCACTTTATGTTTTATTTCGTCTCAAAATATCATTAGTCTTAGTCCGGAGGAATTTATTTTAGATGCTTCTGACCCAGATTTTGCGGCTACTGGATTAAAAGTTTCCTCCCGAGTTAAAGTGACTCGAATAATGACCATAGAGCGTAGACTAATTAGCAGACGTTTAGGTAAATTGGGAGATGGTCAAATACGCCAGTTGAACATAGTAATGATTCAAGCTTTTGAACTGACATGACGCTGTTATTTTTATAATTAAATTGTCACCTAGTTATAACTTTTGATAGAAGAACAACAAACACAAGAAAAAATACTAGATTTTACGCCTTACTATTCTCAAAAAAACGGCTCTGTATATTTAGGTGATAGCCTAAAATTACTTCAATTTCTCGAAGACAACAGCATTAACTTAATCATCACTTCTCCTCCATTTGCACTCACACGCCAAAAAGAATACGGCAACGAAAGTGCAGAAAAATATATAGAATGGTTTCTACCTTTTGCTTACGAATTTAAAAGAGTTCTAGCAGAAAATGGCTCATTTATTTTAGATTTAGGTGGAGCTTATCTTCCTGGTCATCCTGTACGAAGTATCTACCAATATGAGCTTTTAGTGAGATTGTGTAAGGAAGTCGGTTTTTTTCTCGCTCAAGAATTTTATCACTATAATCCAGCACGACTCCCAACACCTGCTGAATGGGTCACAATTAGGCGGATTCGTGTTAAAGATTCAGTGAATGTGGTTTGGTGGTTGTCCAAAACGCCTCACCCCAAAGCCGACAATAGAAAAGTTTTAAAGCCATATAGCCAAAGTATGAAGCAATTACTTAAAAATGGCTATAAAGCAAAAATACGTCCTAGTGGTCACGATATTTCTGACAAATTTCAGAAGGATAATAACGGCGCTATTCCACCAAATTTACTAGAAATCGCGAATACAGAATCCAATAGTGCTTACTTGCGTCGCTGTAAAGCTGCAGGAATTAAACCACATCCTGCACGTTTTCCTCAAGGTTTTGCACAATTCTTCATCAAATTTTTGACTGATGAAGGTGATATTGTTTTAGATCCATTCGCAGGTTCCAACACAACGGGTTTCGTTGCAGAAATCTTACAACGCCGATGGATTTCGTTTGAAATCAATGAGGATTATATTATCGGTAGTCGTTACCGATTTGAAGATTCCTGAAGTACTACAAGTTCTGGTTTGCTATACTTGACGACACACAAAGCGATGGGCAAAGGTCCGCCTTTCCTGCGATGCCGCTAGGCTTACGGCGATCGCCTTCACGACAAACCTAATTCCGTATAGATTCATACACAACAACCTGCTTGCTGTATGCCGTACCACATTAGGTGACGCTCCTTAGTTTTTGACAACAATGAAAATTGCTATAAGCAATATGCAAAAACCTTGAAGAGATTATAAATGCAATGCCGCCAAGCTTTACAGAAATAGATACATAAATAAAAATAATGACATAACTATTTAAAAATTTTCCTGAATTCAACTAATTAATGCTGTCAATAGAAAAAAGCAGTACATGGAGGAGAGATGTAAAGATGAGGGACCTTTATCTGTTGGCAGCAGGCTTGTTAACAGGATTGGTAATACCAGCATCAGATCTTCCACATTTGCCTAATATCAACTTAGGAAATAGTGGAGCTTTTTGGAATTTAAAAGACGGTTTAAAGCCAAATGTAGGTGGAAAAATATTCTCTACTGCAGAAATTTCTCTACCAGAATTTAGTGACTCTTGGTTGCCAAAGCCAGTAGAATCGGAACTTAGCTCAAAAACTCAACTCGTTCCTCGGCGAATTACATCTGGAAACCAACTTTACTACGAAAGGTTAGCGGCGCTGAAAGCGGGTCAGATTTATCCAAGCTTACCAGAAGACAGCATAAAGTCATCGTTGATATCTACGAAGAACACTCAACTGACATATGAGGATTGGAAAAGCTTATTGGCTATGGAAGCCAAAGCAATGGCTCAAACTCAAGGTGACAATCGTTTGGGAATCCTAGTGGGTGATTCTTTAAGTTTGTGGTTTCCTAGAGAAAAATTGCCTGTAGGTAGATTGTGGCTGAATCAGGGAATATCTGGAGAGACTTCCAATGGTATTTTAAAAAGGTTGTCTATTTTTAGTGAAACCAGACCGGATGTGATTTATATCATGGCTGGAATTAACGACTTGCGGAAGGGTACGACAGACGAAACCATTTTAGGCAATCACCGCCAGATTGTGCGCAAGTTGCGACAGACTCATCCAAAAACCATAATTTTTATCGGATCGATTCTGCCAACTCGTTTGTCCGCAATCCCAAATACCCGTATTCGTCATCTTAATGATCAACTCGCCTTGATTGCGAGACAAGAAAAAGCTGATTACTTAAATCTTTATGATTCGTTTACAGATTTTCAAGGAAACTTGCGCCAAGAATTGACCACAGATGGATTGCATCTGAGCACAGAAGGTTATGAGGTTTGGCGATCGCTACTACATCAGGTAGAACACACTCTATAACCACACAATTAGTCTATTGTCAATAATTAGTAGAAAAAAAACTCTGGAATTTCCAGTTTTGATGATCAACTATGAACTAATTGTTATCAGTTTGTGGGTTTTGCAGCTCCTTATCTTCCTTGCGGGGTTGCAGTTCAGTTTGAGTTTCAGCGGATGATGAATTTTGCTTCACTTGTTCTACTGTAGGAACGACTACAGCAGGAGAATCAGACTGCTTTGATTCCGCAGTAGATGGCTGTGCTGGTATAACAACAGGAGAATTATTCGATTGGCTAGGTGGGGGCGACGACTCAGAAGCGTCACGAGAAGAGGGTGGGTTATTTACTGAAGATGGTGAAGAGGAAGTTCTGCGAGATTCGCGGATTGCGCGTAGTCGCTCAACTAATCGCGACGAGGAATCAGTGCTAGGGGAAGGAGAAGGTTCCTGGGATTCTTGTTGATATCGCCGAGATCGGGATTTTCTGGAGTAGGTTTGAGGCGATTCTTCTGTGACATTGCGACTGGGAGATTCTTCAGTTGAAGCACGACGGATACGCCTACGCCGTGTGGAGGTGGGTGCAGATTCAACTGGCGACGAAGCATTATTTTCTTTCTGGGCAGTGTTACTCTCTTGAGTTGAAAGCAATGGTGTAATGTTTATTTTAGGTGTTTCCTCGTTACCATCACGCTTTTCTACAACAGGTTGTGGAAATGAGCGTGGCTGAGTTTTGGTAACTATACTTGTGACAGCAAAACCTGCTGTAGCAGCCACAAGGGCTACACCCGTGGCAATAAACAGCTTAGGTGACGAGAGTTTGTTGACAACTTTATTGAAATTGACATTTCCCAAAGGTGAAGGGGTTGACGTTTTGCTCAGAGCCGCCACAGGCGCTGGCAAATCTGGGTATGGATCGACAGATAAATTGACAGTTGGCACTGTTTGTGTTAATACTGGTTGCTGTGTAGCATCTCTATTGCCCGGTAACAGCACCAACCATTCTGCCACTGTCTGTGGACGAAAGCGAGCCTCAATTGCCATACCACGCATGACGGCTTGATTGACAGCAGCACTTAAGTAGGGTTGTAACTCGCGGGGAGCAGGCATTTGTTCGCGATCGCGTAGCAGTGCTGGTATCGGCACTTGTGCTGTCAACAGTGCATAAAGTGTTGCAGCCAAACCATAAATATCGGTTGCAGGAGTGCGGGTTGCTTGCGACATATACTGCTCAATTGGGGAATAGCCCTCAGAAACAATACCTGTGTGAGTTTGTCTGACCCCATTATTAAATTCGCGTGCGATGCCAAAATCAATCAGCACCACCTCAGCCGTTCCTTGGCGGAGGATGATGTTGTCTGGTTTCACATCCCGGTGCAGCAACCCATTTTGATGCACGACTTGCAAAGCGGCTCCAATTTGGCGGATGTAATGAATTGCTGTCACCTCTGATAAAGGCATCCCTGGTAAGACAAATGCTTCTGCCAAAGTTTCACCCGGAATATATTCCATTACCATGTAGGGCAACCCATCTTCGATAAAAAAGTCGCTCACCCGGACAATATTTGGGTGGATACAAGTCGCCAATCGTCTCGCCTCATCCTGGAATTGGCGCGAGAACTTGACAAAATCAGGATGCTGTCGCAGCTTTTCATTGAGAGTTTTAATCACCACTATATGATTCAAGAAGTGGTGAGTTGCTTTGAATGTAATACCAAAGCCACCTCGACCTATTTCCTGGTCTAAGCTATATTTGCCACCCTGCAAGGTTTTACCAGCTAACATATAGGGAGTCCTGAGTATTGAAGTGCTGAGTAACTATAATAAGTACTGCGTCATAAACTCAAGATTGAAACAAAGCAAAGCTCCAGTCTTGAGTTTTGAGTCTAACGTGAATCTTAAGCGATATCAAATCTGGTTCATTACTCAGCATTCTTCAATGACCTCACTCCACAGACGACTGTTCCAAAGTTTTTCTTCTCCATAATATACTCAGCACTCTCTACTCGACATTCTGCACTTTTAGAAGCGTTGACCGATACCAAAATGCAGACGGCTTTCTCCTTGGTCATTCAGCCCAAAGTCAGCCCGAATCAAGCCCAAGGGTGAGTCAAAGCGCACTCCCGCCCCATAACCAAAACCAGTACCAGGTTTACCACGAACTCCCGCAGGGTTTCCCAAGACAGTTTCACCAGTACCCAAATCTGAGCCAAAATCAGCAAAGAATACACCTCCTAATGCCTGGATAATCGGGAAGCGATATTCTGCCGAAGCCAGCACATAAGTACGACCACTGCCAACATCACCTCCATCGTAACCGCGTATGGAATTGGGACCGCCCAAGTTAAAGCTTTCATAAGGTGGTAAATCACCCAAGACTGTACCAGCTTGGAGATTCAAGGCAAAGACTTGTGGGTTTTTAGACTCAAATAACTTCACAGGCATAAACTGGCTGTAGTTTGCCTTGATGCGATTCATAGAAATGTTTCCCTCACCAATAGGAATCGACTGTTCTGTACTGAGTTTGAGAACAGAACCTTGAGTCGGATTCAAAGGATTATCCCGTTCGTCTTTGATGGCGCTTAAGGATACAGTCGTCAAGTCATCAATACCCGTACCACTAAAAGACAGGGGGTTCCCCTTTTCATCGGTGGGGGTAATTTTCCCGTCGCGATCGCGAAGGCTGACACGGGTATAGTTGAGTCCTAAGGAAGTATCCCAACCCTCAATTGGTTGCTGAAAGCTAAAACTTCCCCCAACTCGACCTTCGCGCACTCTGTCGCCATTTGCCAGCTTGACATCTCCATCCAAACTGTCAGAAAGTCCCCGCTTGCGGAAGGCATTCACACTATAGCCAAAGCTGTCTGGATTCGTTTCCCGGTAAGGACTGGTAAACCTGGAATCAAATTGAAAGTCACGGGCACCCACTTCAACATTTACACCGAAAGTATCGTTAACGCCGCCAACATTCTGGTCTCGATAATTTAACGTGCCTACTATTCCCTGATCGGCGCTATAATTACCACCCAAATTGATAGAACGCGCTCCTATCTCCTTGAGTTCGTAAACAACATCCAGTTTTGTTGCATCTCCTTCAAAAGCAACGTTAACGTTCTGAAATAGCCCAGTTTTATACAGTTGCTGTAAGTCTTGTTTAACCAAATTTTCTTGATAGATTTGTCCTGGCTTCAGCTTCAGCTGCTGCTGCAAGAAATCTGTTTTGGTGCGTGCTTTGACTGGCTGACCTTTGTCATCAACTGGCTTGCCTTCGTCATTGACAAAACGAAACTTGATATCGTTGACGACACCTTCAGCAACATTTAAAGTCAAGATTCCTTCAGCGCCGGGTTGGATAGATATCACCCGTGCAACTTTATAACCATTGTCAGCGTACCATTTATTAATTTGTTGTACTGCTTCCTTGAGACCATTCGGGCTGATGACTTTTCCTATTTGAGGTTCAAGGCGTTCCCTGGCGACTTGATACGTCAGGGCATTAGCCCCTGAAAGTTGTAGAGAACGCACAATCACTGCTTCTACTTGGTACTCTACACTTAAGCCAGTTGGCGTAGGTTGGCTATTGACACGAGCATTCGTAAATAAACCTGTCTGCAAAATTGCTGTAACATCTTTCTGTAGCTGAGTTTGACTCGTTTCTCCACCAGCTTGAGTTTTGATCACACTGCGAATGATCTGCTGCAATTCTTCATTACCTCCGACTATCTGCACTTCTGTAGCAGAGACTACTAAATCACTGTTCGTAGCTGGAGGGGAAGATGGGGAGGATGGGGAGGATGAGGAGGATGAGGAGGATGGGGAGGATGGGGAGGATGGAAAAGTAATTTCTCTCCCTACTCCTTGTGCTGTTTCTTGTTCCCGTGTCTGTTTGTCCTTCTGGGGAGCTATCACAACTGAATTATGACTCCCGCCACTTTGCACACTCCCAGATTTTTGCGAGAATTGTCCAATAACTACTGTTTCCGGGTGTGCAATCGCCTCTACCCGTGCAGGTGTTTCTTCAGTCACCGGCACCACTAAGTTATCAGGTTTTTCAGCTTGATCAGGAGTATCTGAGGGTGCAGCCAATGCTTGCTGACTAGCATTGCCAGTAGCCAAACTCACTAAAGTAAAAATTGCAGCAGAAGAAACTCGCATAATAGTAGCCTAATTCACTGGGAGTTAGTTTGTACTTCCGTACTGAGGTTAGGTAATGGGGATAATACTAACTTCCTGCTTTGCGCCGATTTATACCCCCATTCATTCCTCTTCCCCCAAAAGACACTTATTTTTAATTTTTTGTTTCTCATGAGTGAATTATCACCTTTACCCCTAACCTCTAACTCCGAAGAAAGTTCTCGCCTACGGTTACTTGTTTTAAGCAACGGACATGGAGAGGATGTCATCGCAGTCCGTATCTTGCAAGAACTTCAGCAACAACCCAACCCACCGGAAATCTTCGCTTTGCCATTAGTGGGACAAGGACACGCTTACCAACACTTAGATATTCGCCTGATTGGTTCGGTACGTACTATGCCCTCTGGTGGTTTCATTTACATGGATGGACGCCAGTTTGTACGAGATGTACAGGGTGGTTTGTTACAACTGACCACAAGTCAAATAAAAGCTGTACGTCAGTGGGTAAATACACAGTCAAAATTAGGTAACAAAAAAGCTATCTTAGCGGTGGGCGATATTCTACCACTGTTATTTGCTTGGTTGAGTGATGCTAACTATGCCTTTGTAGGTACGGCGAAATCAGAGTACCACGTGCGAGATGAAGTTGATTTATTAAAGCGGAAAAATAGAGGGGCATCGTGGGAAAACTTTTCCGGTTCAATTTACCACCCTTGGGAACGTTGGTTGATGAGTCGTCAACGTTGCAAGGCAGTGTTTCCTAGAGATTCGCTGACAGCAGAGATATTGAAAAAGTGGCCCCTTCCTGCTTTTGATTTAGGCAACCCGATGATGGATGGTTTGGAACCAACAATTCCACGTCCAAGATTTTATAGTGCTGATGCCGAAAAGCAAGAATTAGCTCGACCTTTGATTGTGACTATTCTCCCTGGTTCGCGTCCCCCAGAAGCATACGCCAACTGGCACCAAATTATGATTGCTGTATCTGCAATGATGGCTGTTCTCAGAGAGCAAGAGTTTGTAGGACACACTTCTGGAACAGTGGTGTTTTTGGGAGCGATCGCCCCCAGTTTACACTTTGAAAGTATCCGCCAAATTCTTGAATCTCAAGGCTGGCGTCCCCACGCTGAACCTCCAATCCAAATTCCTGATGCAGATGCCTTGACATTTAAGCAAAGAAATGCATATTTTATATTGTCACAAAACGCCTATAACGACTGCTTGCATTTGGGAGATATGGCGATCGCAATGGCAGGAACAGCAACAGAACAGTTTGTAGGTTTGGGCAAACCAGCAATCACCATTCCCGGACAAGGTCCCCAATTTACCTATGCCTTTGCTGAAGCACAAAGCCGTCTTTTAGGAGCATCTGTGATTTTAGTAGAAGAGCCAGTAGAGGTAGCTTCTGCAGTGCGATCGCTTCTCAGCAACCCAGACACTCTACAAGCGATCGCGGAAAATGGCATACGACGGATGGGGAAACCGGGAGCCTCTCAACGGATTGCTGAGTACTTGATGGAGCTATTGTGGAATGAATATTGATAATGCTGCCTGCATAAGGCTTTAATCCGTTGCCAACTTTTGCAGATACTCTGGTGGCACATACTCTACCAACCAAACACCATTATCTGAACAGTAAAAAGTGTAACCTGCTTGGTACATCCCCACTGCATCCACCACAAACACCACAGGTTTTCCATGCCTTGCACCAACGGCTTTTGCTGTGGCAATATCTCGTGATAAATGGACATGATGGCGTGATATTTTGGATAAGCCCGTTTGCAGAATTGACTCGACGGCTTGGTGTCCTGTACCGTGATAAAGCACATCTGGAGGAACAACAGGTTCCAATTGCAAATCAACTTCTACGCTATGTCCTTGGTTAGCACGAATTAAACTGCTTGTAGAGTCGAAGGAAAAGCGTTTTTTGTCGTTGTTTGCGACGACTTCATTCAGTTCCTCACGGCTAATAGGAAAATGGTTTCTGGCACAAGCTGCTAACAGTTCATCGACAGGAACCCAGCCACCTGGAGCAAGTTTAATGCCAAGGCGCTCAGGTTGATGGCGCAGGTGTTTACTGAGATATTTGCTGATTTTGATGAGGCGAGCATTGTCCATTAATATCGTGTCCGGTTAAAGACTTATTATTAAGACCGCAGGGGAGCAGGGGGAGCGTCAACTGTCAAGAAAACAATTGACCGACTTTAGCCAAATCCACATTCCCACCGCTGACAATCACCCCAATTCTAGCCCCCGGTGCCTTCACAACTCCTTCCAACAAAGCCGCAGCAGCTAACACCCCAGTCGGTTCAACGACAATTTTGAGGCGTTCCCATAAAAAGAACATCGTGCGCACAATCGCTTCCTCAGACACTGTAACCATATCATCGACATATTGCAGCACCAACGGGAAAGTAATTTTACCCAAATAAGGAGTACGCGCACCGTCAGCAATGGTATCGGGATTATTTACAGTTTGCAGAGTTTTGGTGTGAAAAGAGCGTGTCGCATCGTCAGCAAGTTCTGGTTCTACTCCTATCACGCGACAGTTGGGGAAAACGGCTTTGGTTGCGATCGCACAACCAGAAAGTAATCCACCGCCACCGCAACAAACAAGCAGCAAATCTAGTTCACCAACTTCTTCAATAAGTTCTTTGGCAGTAGTCCCTTGTCCTGCCACAATGTGAGGATGGTCATAAGGAGGAATGATCACACTTCCTCGCTCTGTTACTAGAGTTTGGGCTAATTCTTCCCTGTTTGTTTGCTTGCGGTTATACAAAATGACTTCAGCGCCATACCCACGCGTTGCTGCTAGCTTCACAGCTGGGGCGTCATCAGGCATAGCAATAGTGGTAGGAATTTTTAGCAGTTGTCCAGCAAGTGCTATTCCTTGAGCATGATTCCCTGATGAAAACGTCAAAACGCCTTTTTGCTTTTGTTCTTCAGATAACTGTGACAGTGCATTATATGCGCCTCTAAACTTAAAAGAGCCCGTGCGCTGGAAGTTCTCGCACTTGAAAAACACTTGGCTATTGGTGCGTTTGTTGACAGTTGTTGAGGTAAGAACAGGAGTGTGGTGCGCAATACCAGCCAAACGCTTGGCGGCGGCTTCAACATCAGTTATCTTGACAGAATTATGCTGTGACATTAATGGCAATATTTTAAGTGAAAGAGTAATCAGACAAATCACCTACAGACTTGTAGCCGATCGCCTGGTAGATCTGATTTGAAGTTGGGTTTGCCAAATCAGTGAACAAAAAGCAGTATCGATGTCCCGCTTTAAGTAAGGTTTCGCTCAAAGCCGCCACACAAGCACTGGCGTAGCCCTTTCTGCGGTGTTCTGGTGGTGTGTAAACCAAACTAACCCCTGCACCATTCGGCGTTACACGAATATGGCACGCCATTGAGACGGGGGTTTCATCTTCCCAAATGTAAGCACTACCCCGCTGCAAATGGCGTTCTACCCTACGTTCAACTCCTGGGTCAACACTACCCAAGGCTTCCAGCGCAAAGGCTTCAAACCAACGGATAAGAAGTTCTCGCTCATTCTCAGTAGCAATACGTAAGCGACCTGTTGCTTGGGGAATTGCTTGCACCTGCTCCAGCTGGAAGGCACGCAGCGCCATTTTTAGTTGGTAGGATTGACCAGTCAGGGAATGCCAAGCCTCTGCAAACGCTTCTGCCTCAATGGTGGGGGCGTTGATTCCTGGTAATGACTCTTGGGTCAGGTGGAGGTCTTGGGCGATACTCTTGCAGAGTCGCTCCGCGATCGCCTCAATAGCCACAAAATTCTGTATCTTTGACAACAGCAAGTTTCGCGGAGGTATTCTCATCACCACTGCAACGATATCTCCGTCTACTTCAACAGTTGCCAAGTAGGGCTTTTGGTCGAAGCGTTCGGGGTTGTTAATCAAGGCGTTGCAAAGTGCAAGCAACACGTTATGGAGTGCTTCTTGTTTGAGCAAGTAGTCTTTCACCCGCTCGTAAAATTGGTTTGGATCTTCAAACTGATGGAGTTTCATACCAAATCCGGATCTAATACCCCCTTTATAATTTAGTCCGCACAAGAACGACTTTGTTTGTGTGCAAGATGAACCGCGATTACGAACATCGCCTGAGCTAAAAGGGGGTTAGAAAAACGGATTTGGTATCATCTTATGCTCTTGAATCTTAGCAGCCAGCTACAGTTTCTGACTCAACAGTTGTGCTGGTCATTTGTTTTTGCAAGATAGCAAGTTGTGAAAATATGCTTTTCTCCATTTCACCAGCTTCCATTGTTTGCATCCAGTGCATCATAGATGAGATGATAAGTTCTTTAAGATAAGCAAAAGAAAAGCCATCCGTCTTCTCAGCAATCTGAGTTATTGTTGTTTCAGACAAGCGCATGCCAGGTTTAAATTTGTCGTTCCACAAGTTTATATATGCTATGCGTTCTGCCAAAGTCGGTAACTCAAAGTAATATTTGCGGTCAAAGCGACTGGGACGGTCCAAAATTGCTGAATCTATACGTTCTGGATGATTAGTTGTGGCTAAAATCGCTATTCCTGTATTGACGGCAAAACCATCAAGTTCATTCAAAAAGAACGAGCGATTTTCACCATCTACCAGGGAATCTAGGTCTTCTAAAACCAGAATGCACGGTGCAGACTGTCGCGCTCTTTGAAAAACTTGACGAATGTTGTGGTGAGGGTTCGTATACTCCGATTTTAAGCTTTTGACGTACAAGCACGGTTGTTGCATCTTATTAATTAAAGCTTTAACCGCGTGAGTTTTGCCATTACCGGGAGAACCGATAAACAAAATTCCTCGCTTCCAAGGTAAACCACAATCTTCGTAAGTTTCTTGTGAATCAAAAAACTTTGCCAAGTCGTCTTGAATTTCTTGTTTAAGAGCGCTGGGCAAAATCAGATTATCAAAACTCGCGTTCTGAATTGACTCAAACAACTCTATATTTTTTGACCAATAACCCTCTTCAAATACCAAAATTTCGCTTCTAACTTCCGAGTTCCACTCACAAACAGCAGCAAAAAAGTTTTCAGCAATGTCTTTGCTGTCAGCCAAAATGCAATAATATCTGGTTTTACAATAACCATCCTGAAAACTTATGAGCAGGACATCTAAGTTATATCCTTCCCATGTCACCTCAAAGTTGCCATTTTCAGTAGAGTTATCAATTTTGTTTTCCATGCCATCCCAACCAGAAATAATCTGATTATGGATGTAGGTATCAGCTTTTTTAATAGTACAGAAATTTGCCTCAGCGTACCTCTCTAAATCAAAAGCATAATCACTACCTTCTAGCAATGCTTTTTTCGGATAAAGTGCTGCTACTTCCTGACTGACATAGTAGGTAATGGCGTTAGTAGGAAGGTTAAGTGCTTCTAAAATCAGTTGTTGAGTTTTCACGAGTTTAAGTGCTTTGAAATTTGTTGAAATACACGTTTATTTTAGGTGGGGAATGCCCACCCTACTTCTAAAGCGTATTGTCGGTTTCCTACTCCCTTCCCTGTGCATGATTACCTATTTTTTATTGGCGCTCTTGGCGTCTATGTCCTGAGCCCTTCGGGCACGGCTTGAGGCCGAACGGACACGCTAAGCGCAAAGCGCTCCCTTCGGGTACGCTAAGGCGGTTTTTTTAATAGGTAATCTTTTGGCGGGATAGGAGTAATTTGTTATCTTGTGGGAATAGATTTTCCTTACAATCTCTACAAAAGCTTTGAAACAAATTCCAGATATTTACTACAGAAGAATTCGCTTTTCTAACGTAAACATAATGACTTCAAGACGCTAGGCTAAGAAACCCATCCATTAAACAAATCGCTGCGTAAACTCACACATCAAATCCACCCTGCCTTTACGTAACATTGCTGGGTCTAATCTTTCTGTGGTGTTGCAAGTCATCAACACAACCAATCGCTGCTGTATATGAATGCCACCTTCATCAATCACACTTTGGTACAACGTCCCATCCAGCAAACTCAAAATATGTTCCGTTTTGTTACTGTATTGCGCTACCTCAGAAGCACGATTTTGTGCTAAATTATCAGCTTCATTAATAATGATACAAATTCTTTCTAAGTATGTTGGCGGGACAAAGTTGGCGATCGCATCATGATCCAAAATAAAAATCACATACCCCAAAGGCATCAAAATTTCTTTTGCGACTGCTTGCGTCCATGCAGTTTTACCCGTACCTGGTTCTCCATGTACCAAAACCGCTAACTGCTTCTGATTAAGAATCGCCTGCTGTACTGAATCAGTAAAGCCTTGAATATCCGTGGGGAAACTCCGAATGGGAAACTGACTGTTAACTTTACCCACACGACTTTGATATCCACTCAGCATGATTGCCAGGTCATACGTCGCTTTGTTAATCAGTGGAGCCAGATTTTTTGCCATTAAAGTATACTGCCGTCGTCCTCTGTCAAAGGAATCTATTTGTAGCCAAACGTCATCCTTAGACCAGTAAGCATAAACGGTGTTAACAACATCTAAACGCTCCCAGTTGACAAATTTCTCGACTGGCAGATAAAAATCCCGTTCCAAATAATATTGCGTGATGATGTCAGGACATCCCAACACATCTAAAACGCGTAACACAGTAATTTCTTGAAGACGATTAAGAACATAATCAATTGGAATACTGTTACGGCTGACAAATTGGACGATAGGCGTTTCCGTACTTAAAACGTCTTTGTAACGATGGTCTGGTGCCAGAGGATCGGGTGTGACGTAATTCCAAAATTTTTCTACTTCGTAGCGCGTATTATCAGATACGATACTTAAGAAATTAGCCCACCAAGTGTAATTATTCCGCCCCAAGACTTCAGCAATATTACTTGCTAAATTCAAACTTTTTTGAGTAAACTCCCGCGTGTCGTTAGACAACAGTTGCCATACAAACTCCCAGTCCAACTCTCTATGGAAGGGTCGCCAGCCAGTTGCCAGTAAGCTTTGACGGTTACTATTGGCAGGACCGCCTTCATTGTTTCTATAATATTCAAAGTCCATATTGTCAGTTGTGCACTTCTTGGTGGAGTAATCCTCTCCTGATGTAGGAGATCTGGCAAAAGTTTTATTGTAATATAAACTACTTACGTGGAAGTTGCCACAGTCATCGTTTATCAGTTGAAAGGAACTCCACTGTAGACACTTGAAGGGTAGATCTTTAAGTTGAGTGATGACACACTCTTTAATCAATTTAGAAATTTTTGTTAGAAATTTTTGGTTTTTGTTTATTTCTCTTATACTACTGTAATACTACATTATGTGTCAAGGAGCTAGACAAAAATTTTTCATTTTTATACCAGCAGAATAAATAAGGAGTGTTGAGGCGCGCTTTCTTTGTGCGGTACGAGGCTAAGAGGGTATGGGTGTAACGGATACTCACATCTTGCACCCCTAAAAAGACACTGTATGCTACAAGCCAATACCCCGGTTCCCAAAGAGGTTTGGTGAACTTTGTATAACAGACTGCCATGCAGATATGTATCTTCCAGGGTGTTACGTTAAATAATTATTAAGTATATTAAGTACTTATGATTTCTTTGCTAAACTTTTTGTCCACTTTGCATATAATGAAAAAGTGTCTTCTCACTTTGTCTGCTTGAGGTATTCTTTCCTTAGAGCTAATTGGGTGAGCAAAGATCATCAACTTGACAGAGTTGAGACACGAGCCAGTCTAATGTGAGCGCTAACAAACCGCTCGCGGAATGCCTCGTTTGTTCTCTCAAGACAGATGATGAACATCATATGAATCTTATGGAGAAGAAATGGAACAGGCACAAGTCGCTATAAGTGATCAAAAGAAGCACAGATCCCAGTCACCTTTAATATTGGCGGTTGAGGATAATGAAGATAACTTACTGTTGTTGAGTTATGCTCTTGAGTCGCTCGGTTGTAAGCTAATATGTCAAAAGGATAGTTTAACAACAGTACTTGTTGCCAAAGAGTATCAGCCAGACTTGATACTGCTAGATATTTTGTTACCTGGTGTGAGTGGGATTGATGTTGTGCGTTCTCTGAAACAGGAACCGCTAACTACTAACATTGCAGCTATTGCAGTGACAGCATTGGCTAGTGCGGAAGACAGAGAACACATCCTCAATGCAGGCTTCAACGACTACATCAGTAAGCCTTACATGATAGAAGACCTAGAAGCTCTAGTCCGCCGCTACCTCTGTAAGAAATTGAATCCAAATTCAGTTTTTAACTTATGTCAGGATGAATCATAATCACGCAGATTTTGGAGTCAGACTTGTGTCCGATAAAGTTCTTCTCCTTGCCTTGTGATTTGGAGTAGGAGTGCGAACAGTAGGTGTATCCGTCAAAACAGCAATAATACCAGTACGACCAGTCTCTAATGTGGCATCGCTGAGTATTTCTATAACTGTAACATTTAAAGTCTCTTCAATCAGTGCCTTAAGTTGTGGCTGAATAGCATCATCTAAATCTGAGCGAACCTGTTCAGCCAGTTTTAGGCGACCTGTATGAGCCAGCAAGAGTTCTGGTGGCGTGATCGAACCTTCCATGACAATCACTACATTTTGATCCGATAGCTGACAGATCACCTTAGTGGGTTGATGTCCAAGTTGCTCACGATACAGAGCTTGAATACGTTGTGCTAATGTTCTTTCTACTTGACCGCGAGTTGGTGTTGATGTGCTCATGTGTTTCTTTTTCCTAGAGATTTAGACCACTAACGACAAGCCAGAAAGTCATGTGATGAATTATGAGTTACTGAACTTCTGACGCGTCGCCCATACTTGCTTGGAGTTAAAACCCCAAATTACGTCTGTTTACTTTTTGAGTTGTCGTTAGCAGTGTAGGTTTATCATTAAGTGTAAAAAAACTCAGGAATCCCTAATTACTGATAAAATTATATTGGGAAGAATTGCGGAAACTCACCATCCGAATGCAGTATTTCTCAAAAATTTCTATTTCACCTCTTGGCATAAGTGCTGATAGGTATATTCAGCCAAAAGCTGCAATGGCGTGGAGCGCAGGGCTTACGGCACTGCGCACAGGCGACGACAAGGTGTAGCATCTTTGCTACTGACAAGGCAAGCGCAACTCACGCCGATCAAGCAGCCTTTGGAATGAGAGTTACACTCAAGCTTGCTTCGGTAAATGTACAGCGAAGACACTGCCCTTGCCAAGTTCAGAGAAAACCTCGATATTTCCCTTGTGTGATTCAATGATCCGGCTAGATAGATGCAATCCCAAGCCGCTGCCAGCACGTTTATTTTTACCTTGGCGAAACCGCTCAAAGATTTTTCCTTGGTCTTCTTTTGCAATGCCGTATCCTGTATCTTGTACCTCAATGATCACCCAAGGATTACCGTGAGGGTTTGAGGGTGTTTCCGAAATAGCAATGTTTACACTGCCTGTATCTGTAAACTTAATAGCATTTCCTATAAGATTGCTGATCACGCGCCGTAATTCTAGGCGATCGCCCTTAACCACACCAGCAGTTTCGTCTTGTGGATCTAACTTGCTCTTGTCTACATTCACAGCCAACCCCTTCTCCATTGCAAGAGAACTGAGTTCTTGAGCAACTTCTTCAACGAGGAGCCCCATATTGCAGCTTTCCATTTGCAAAGTCTTTTTCCCTGCCTCGAAGCGGTAGACTTCTAGGAGGTTATTCACCATTTGCAACAAATTTTGGTTGCTGCGCATCATGGCGGATATAGCGGATTTCATGTCCTCAGAAATTGGGCAGAATGTTTCTTGCTCAAACAAAAGCAGCATCCGATCTGCGGCGACTAAGGGAGTTCGCAAATCGTGAGTCAGACGTGAAACAAAGTCCTCGCGTTGGCGTGCCATTTTTTGTTGTTCATCAATACTGTGCTTGAGTCGCAGCATTGATCGCACTCTTGCCAGTAGTTCCTCATGATTGAATGGTTTGCGAATAAAATCATCTGCTCCTGCATCCAAGCCTTCGACAACACTTGCATCGTGATGTGCCGTTATCAGCAGTATTGGAATATATGATATTTCTGGATTCTTACGAATGCGGCGTGTGACTTCATAGCCATCCATTCCCGGCATCATGACATCTAGCAGAATCAGATCCGGTGGAGACTGAACAACTTGCTCTAAAGCATCCATACCATTGTCTACTAACCCAACTTCATATCCTTCAACCTCTAAAATTGTCTGTAGCAACACGAGATTATCAGGATTATCATCAACGGCAAGTATACGTTCTACTTTAGAAGCTTCTTCGTCTAACATAGTTATTTGCTTTACTGAGAATAAAAATTTATAGTTTGACTTCTCTTTTCTATTTTAGAATTACCTGTCTCTACTCTTGTTTTGCGCACCTTCTTGAGCAAAGCGAGAAATTTCCTGCTTCCAAAAACTTTTTTTAGCGGGCGTAGCAGTATTTGATGCCCCATCTGCACCGTGTTGCATTGAGGATGATATTTGACGGGGGAGTTGAATCCGAAAGACAGAACCTTGAGCCAACTGACTTTCAACGGTGATGTTACCACCCATCATTTGCAGCAGCGCTTTTATGATTGGCAAACCCAAACCTGTCCCGGGATATTTGCGAGTGGTAGTTTGATCAACTTGCCGGAAAGCTTCAAAAATATTTTCGAGATCCGCAGGAGCAATGCCTATGCCAGTATCGCAAACCGCAATTTCGACTTGATTTTCTGGCAGTTCCTTCAGTTCAACTGCAATACCACCAGACTCTGTAAACTTGATGGCGTTTGAAAGCAGGTTTGTTAAAATCTGTCGTATACGAGTTGGATCATTAAACACCACAAGGTTTTGCAACTCAATTTGAATCAACAAAGACAGATTTTTTTCCTCTGCTAGAGAACGCATCTCTTGCACGGTAGCATTGACTAGCTTTGACAAATCAAAGATTTCTGGTTTTAAATCTAACCTTCCTGCCTCTAGTTTAGAAAAGTCGAGAACTTCATTGAGCAGCATCAGCAAATGCTTGCCATTGTTGAGGATACGCTGTATCATGTCTTGCTGCTTATATGTCAGTTCACCACACTTAGGACGCAACAAGAGCTGAGAAAACCCAATGATGGCATTCATTGGAGTCCGCAATTCATGAGACATTGTTGCCAGAAACTGCGACTTCAGCCGTGATGCTTCAATCAGTTTCAGGTTTTGTAGTTCTATATGTCGCCGCTGTGCTTCCAGTTCCTGGTTCTTACGAATGAGTAGCGAATTACTTTCGCGCAGTTGTTGATTTGCTAAAGCGACTTGCATTTCTGCCCGGTGAACCCGGATGGCATTGCGCAAAATCTGTGCCAAAATTTCTGATGATAACCGCGACTTGGAGAGGTAGTCGCTAGCACCTGCTTTCATGAGTTCAACTGCTATCTGGTCGTCTCCTTGACCTGTGAGGACGACAACAGGCACTTTGATATTATTGGAACGTAGGGTTTGGAGTAGACTTAAACCATCCTGATCTGGCAAGCGATAGTCAAGAAATACACAGTCATAGGAAGTATCATTATTCAAAAGAGCGATCGCACCCTTGCCATCACCCACTTCAGACAGTTCCATTTCAAAGCCTGCTTTAGTGAGGGCACGACGCACTCCGATGCGGTCTACTTCGTCATCGTCTACAACTAAAATTCTGAGTTTTTCTTCCATTACTTCTAGCCATCGCGATGAAACACACTATTTTTCTTTTTCTTTATATCAGTTCTCTTTTCTGAGCAAATGTCTAACATTTTATTGTTAGGAGTTGCTTTGAAAAATTTTTAGATTTTATAGTACCTATCGGCTAGTTAAACAACCAACAATTGATAACTAACAACACTATTTCCTGATCTCAAACCTCTAATTTCCCCCAATATTAGCTTATGGCATTTCGCACAATGTCCAATACTTATTCAGCGTTGCCATGAGTTCAATAAAATTCGCGAAAGTGACAGGCTTAAGGATATAGCCAGCAACGTTGAGGTTGTACGCCTCTACGCGGTCTTTATCTTGGTTTGAGGTGGTCATAACTACCACAGGGGTTGGTTTTAATTGAGGGTCAGAACGTAATTTTTGCAGGAACTCTATTCCTCCCATTTTAGGCATATTTAAGTCTAGTAAGATCAAGCGTCGCTCTACAGGAACCTCGGGCGGCTCACCGTTTTTGCTACCCAACATTGCTAGCGCCTCAATTCCATTGGTAGCAACATAAAGTGGATTATTGATATTCACTTTCTTGAATGCGCGCTTTACATTCATGACATCAACTTCGTCATCCTCCACAAGCAGTATGTTCATCACTTTTTCTGACATTTCCTTTGATTGAATACAATCTGTTTTATCTATATTCCAGTTGATTGATAGAAATTACTGGAATTAAGATGGCAGATAATTGCCTCTGGGTTTGTCATGGCACAAAAGCAGAAGGACAAACACCCCAAGCAGCAGTGAAAATGATTATCCAATAAGCAGAGACAACCAAAGCAGAGTAAAAGAAAATACCCGTTTTAGCTCATCACAATTCTAGACAGACAGTTATGCACCCGTCTTCAGCCCTTGGTCAGAAGTACATATTAACTTCCCACAAGAGTGTTAAGAGGGTTTCGAGTGCGTAGTGGGATCAAGGAAACTAAAAGAAAACGATTCAGGGCTGATGTCTCAACACTCAGCACTATTGAAGAGGGTGCTTGAGCCAAGTGAAGCGGAAAGTGGTTCCTACCCCTAAGAGGGACTCTAAGGTAATGGTACTGCCTTCTGTTTCAATTATTTTCTTAACAATTGCCAAACCAACTCCTGTGCATTCTTTTTGGTCGCGAGCTTGTAGCGTTTGGAAAATTTGAAATATTTTATCATAATACTCAGGGGCAATGCCGGGACCATCATCAGATACAGCAAATTCATAGTACTGTCCTTGGTCTAGTACGGAAACTTTCACATGACCATCTGTTGTGTTGTGGTGCTTAATCGCATTACCAATCAAGTTGCTAAACACCTGTAGCAGAGGTAGTCGCTTGGTTACAAAGCTAGGCATTCCTGGTTCGACCTCTATAGTGAAAGTTTCTGGCGGGTCGAGCAAGTCAATCACTTCCCTCAGCAATGTGGTAACATCTACCATTGACGATGGAGTTTGAGTGCGCCCAACTCGTGAATAGTCTAGCAAACCGTTGATCAGCGCTTCCATGCGGTTGATTCGCCCTCGTAACAGGCGCATCTGATGTTGGTTTTCCTCTGGAAGTGTGTCTGTGAGATCTTCTTCTATCCATTCTGAAAGGCTGGCGATCGCCCGCAACGGTGCTTTAAGATCATGAGACGCGACATAAGCAAACTGGTCAAGTTCATCATTGCGTTTTTTCAACAATGTCGTTGTTTGCGCCAAGATTGTATTCATGCGCGTGAGTTCTTCTGCCCTTTGCTGGAGAGCAATTTCTACTTCTTTGCGATCGCTAATGTCAATACACGAACCAATGTACCCAGCAAAACTGCCATCTGGATTCCACCTGGGAGCGCCTTTATCTAAGATCCAGCAATATTCACCATCAAAACGTTTGAGGCGGTATTCCATCATGAACGGTTCCCTGGCATCAAACGCAGTGATGTATGTATCCAAACAATGCTCTATATCTTCCGGATGCACTCCTTGAGTCCAACCATTGCCTAGCTCTTGTTCGATTGTGCGTCCGGTAAACTCCAACCAACCACTATTAAAGTAAGTACGCAGCCGATCCGAACTAGACACCCAAATCATCACGGGAGCATTTTCTGCCATCACTTGAAATCTTTCCTCGCTTTCGCGCAACGCTTGCTCTGATTGCTTGCGTCCCGTAATATCTGTGACTGTCCCAACGTAGCCAATCACCTGATCGTCGTCCTCACTTTCCGGCACTGCTTGTGAAAACACCCAATTTATTCTCCCATTAGGATGCACAAAGCGAAACTCATACTCAAATGGCAGGTATTCCGGAATAATTTGCTTGACTTGCGAGTCGATACGCTTTAAATCTTCTGGATGGACAGCAGATCGCCAACCTTTTCCCAGAGCATCTTCTACAGAAAGTCCAGCAATTTCACACCATCGTTCATTGACATAATGACACTTTCCCAACAAATCTGTCCGAAAAATCCCCACAGGAGATATTTGTGTTAAAGTTGCCCACCGACGCTCACTTTCTTGCAACGCCCGTTGGGCTTGCTTGCGCCCAGTAATGTTATCAAAGGCAATTCCAATACACCGATTCGGCAATGGAAACACTTTAACGCTGAAATAGCTACCTGGTATGCGTTCATCGCCGTAATAAACTTCATACAGGTCTATTGATCGACCGGAGTTGGCAACCTCTGCGTACAGTTGCAAAGATGTTCTCCTTTGCACCAGCATATTAGGAAAACAATCAACAATTTGCTTGCCAACATCTTGTTCGAGAGATATTCCAGTCAGGCGGGATGCAGCAGGGTTTGCCGTCACTAACCGGAACGAAGTGATATCGTTGGGGTCTTCTAAATGCCACACAACCAAGCCGAATTGCATATTGTTGACAATGTCCTTGTAAAGCTGGTGTTGTCTCTTGGGTGTCTCCAACTGTACTTGGGCTTGTTCACGCTGCAATTGTTGAATACTTCGGTGATTTGGCGAATGCTCTAAATCCCCATTCGGGAAAATGCGACCTTCTGCTACTAATAATACTATCTGCCCAGTTTCATCTCGCAATGGGTTAATATAGAAGTCAACAGTTACGGGTGGATTGTTTGAGGGAGCTGCCTTGACTTGACAGCGAATGTGTTTTCCTTTGGCTGCATGAGCAATTGCTTCTCGTAGCATTACTTGAGTTTGTGGTGAATTCCACCAGCTAGCTTCCCAAAAGAAGCGACCAATCACTTGGGGGTTCGTCAGTCGTCCAAATTTTAAGGCTGTTTGATTAGCTTCAATAAGAGTGCCATCTGGCTTCATTAATCCCATAAATTGAAAGGTCTGGTTGAAAATGGCACGAAAACGTAGCTCACTTTCTCGTAAAGCTGCTTCGACCTGCTCTAATTTCTTTCTATTGGTGTCAGCAGATTTGAAATCTTGAACCATACCTTTATTTTTTGTTAAATTTATTAAAGATTATAGAAAAGAAGCGTTATAGTTGAATTTTCAGCAAGATTCAGCCATAGTTATTTAGTAGCTAAAAACTAGTAATAAATGTCTAATTAGGGTTCAATGACTAGGAAAGACACATTCTTTGATTAAAGGTAATCGCTTTCATCCGTCTGGTAAATAGGTAGTTGTGTCATCTGAGGGGTACCAGTTGGAATGTGTACAAGTATTTCATAATATTTCATATATATTCCATATATCCCAAGCTAGATATTAGCCTCTGTCAAATGGGAGGAAGATAGTAAGTTCCTTATTTCTATCGGTGGATGCAAGTTTGATAAAATATCATCTATCTTTGGTTTTGGAAAATAAAAGAAACAGTTTGCTGTTTTGTCGGCTCTCGACAGATGCAATTTACAGAGAGTGAGTGTAGCAATGAGTGAAATTAGTATCGTTTTAATTGAAGATCATGACCTGACGAGAATGGGGCTAAAGGCTGCACTACAGTCAAATAGCACACTTCGAGTGATTGGTGAAGCACCAAATGGGACCAAAGGGCTGAAACTTTTGGAAACAGCTAAGCCAGATGTAGCTGTTGTGGATATTGGTTTGCCCGACATAGATGGAATTGAACTCACCCGAAGATTCAGGCAATACCAAACAGACACAAATGATTCATCAACGAAAATCCTTGTTCTGACAATGGATCATTCAGAGGATGCTGTACTTGCGGCTTTTGCAGCAGGGGCAGATTCCTACTACATGAAGGATACAAGCATCGATAAGTTGACGGAAGCAATCCAAGCAACTCACACAGGTAACTCTTGGATCGATCCGGCGATCGCTAACGTGGTGCTGCAGCAAATGCGGCAAGGTATCCCAGAAAACCAGGCATCTGATAAGCCCAAGACTGTAAAAATTGAGGCGCTATCATCTGAGTACGAGCAAGTTTTAGAAACTTATCCACTCACGCAACGAGAACTGGAAATTTTAGAGTTGATTGTCGCTGGGTGTAGCAACGGGCAGATTGCTGAGAAACTATACATCACAGTTGGTACCGTTAAGACCCATGTTCGCAACATCCTGAATAAACTGTGTGCCGATGATCGTACCCAAGCTGCTGTTCGCGCTTTACGTTCTGGCTTAGTAGCATGAAGCATATACTGATTTTGGATTGAGCCTTGTCAATCATCAAATTAGCCCAACGTGAATCACTTGCCTCAGCACCCTACTCTTAAGAGGAAATGCACTGTAGAATTCTGACAATTGCAGTAACAATCTGATCACAGATTGAAATACCCAACAAAAGTGCGCATACAAGAGTGCCTATAACCTTTCAGTTGAGTGATGAACACGAGTTCAAACACTCTAATCTACTTTGCACTTCCTCTGACGTCCTAGGTTCAATATTCAGTCTTCCAAACACTCACTTGAGTAGAGTGTGTTGTAGTGTGAATGCCTTCTTTGTAGATTTAGCGATTTTCTTTTATAAAAGGTAGGTTGAAAACCCCTCGGATGAAAGCCAGGGGATGAAAGCCAACCTATTACGGCTTAAGGCTACAGTGAATTGACAAGTACGTGCGAATGCGCAAATGCAAATATAGATATTAAGAAAAATACAGTTAAATATAAGCAAGCAACGGAATAGATGTGAAAGATAGTAACATCAGGTATGCAAAGCTAACGCTTTAGCCGCTTGTGAAAGTTTAAATGTAAGACCAACATTCAAATAAACAAAAACTAGGGATCGGCAGTCCCGAAGTAACGCTACAGGAGTTGAAACCTCTGCTCTAGTTGGTGAGACAGCGCTGCAGGAGGGCTTCGCCGTCAGGCTTCGACGGTGAGCTCAGCCGAACCGCGCTCAGCGGCTCGAGTGAGCCTTCGCCGAACTCCTCGCCGAACTCCGAACGGTTTCCCGACCTACTAGGCGACTGCGTAAGCGCAAAGCGTGCCGCAGGCATACGCGTAGCGTCTTTGAAGGAGATACCCGAAGGGTGCAAACCTGCTTTTCGCAAGTTCTGACGATGAATGTAGAACCCCCAAGATTGCGAACAAATGAGCGTAGCGAAATTTGTTCAGCCTGGAGAGTGTCAAAAAGCATCAATGACATTGACCACCGAACAAATAAGAAGTTGGTTTACTCAATAATTCCTCATCTCAGCCAGAAACTTCCAGTTCTTGGCTGATAATTTATTACTATATATAAGAACTTTCGATATCAGCCAAAAGTTAAGAATTATTACCAGGAATCCAGCTAGTGCAATCGGTCAGTTTTGCCTGATTAAAAATATTGATAAGCAAAAGTATATTTAATTTGAATATAATACAATGCCCTTCCGTTAAGGGTGATTTGTGACAATTCCATGAGTGTAGTGAAAGTGCATACTACGTCTCTACAGAAATAATTAGGCTTTATTTATAACAGTTATCTCTTGCGACGGAATCGCTACTGGACTTGCGATAGAAGAGCCGTTTAGTTTGAATTGATAAATTAAAGATGGCAGCGTTAAGAAAGAAATTGGAGAATCAAAATATGAACATTATTGCTTGGATAGTTCTTGGTCTTATAGCTGGCGCAATCGGTAAAGCTATTTATCCTGGTCGTCAAGGTGGTGGAATTCTTTCCACTATGATCTTAGGTATTATTGGAGCATTTGTTGGAGGTAGCATAGTTAGCTTGTTACAGACAGGAACAATCCAACTAACTGCAGCTACCCTAAGTATTCCTGGTTTGATTGTTGCTATCATTGGCGCAATGGTTGCCATTTTCATATGGGGCTTAATCACTCGTGGCAGCGCTGCTTAGGTGAATGATAGTAGAAACAATGCTTAGAGCCGATTTATTAGGACTAACCTTTTTTTGCTCTAAGCTATCAAAATACTCCACTGTACGTTACGCAGTGGAGTATTTCATAAAAGATTCTGTCAATGAACAATGTCACTGAACCTTTTTAACATAGTTACGCGAATAGACTATTCTAAAACTTTCTTCACCTGATCTTTTAAATTCTCGGTAGTGTGAATAACTTGGGCTTCAGTTTGCTTGGCTTGACCCTCAGCCTTATCTTGCGGATTGCCACTCAAGTCACCAACTACCTCTTGAATTTTGCCTTCGATATTTTTTGCTGTTGCTTCTATTCTTTTCTCAACGCTCATATCATACCTCTTCTTTTAGCTATTATTTCTCCATATCAAAGAAAATATCAGGATTTGCTTTGCTAGGTACCTATCAGAAGAAAGATTTGATGCATAAAAAAAGCACAAATTTATTAATTTCTCTAGAAAATTTACTTAATATAAATTAATATAAAGTCCTATCTCATGATAGATGCAAGTAACAAATATCAGTAAAGTAAGATAAAGAAATATCTTTTCCGGATTCAACGTTGTCAAAATTTCCTAATAAGTGGGCTGTGAGGAAATAAATGTAGACCTTTAAGGAAAGAGAAAGGCTAATTTGTCGCTCAGGATAAATACGTTTGAAATAATTAGGGAAAGAATGAGCAATGATTTCTTTGGCTTTCTTAGCTGAGAAGTTGTGATACAACGCCTCTATAACAGATTGTTGATAACGGAATACCTACCATAAAAGAAAGTACTCATGACAAGCAAAGTATGGGTGTAGGAAGAAAGCGTAGAAAAAATGTATGGCTCAATGAGATTAATGACATTATTCGGGGTGTATGTGGAGGTTTTTTGTTTGGCATCCCTTTGCTCTACACAATGGAGGTTTGGTGGATAGGATCACTGGCAAAACCTTCAATGATGATGTTGGCGATCGCACTAACGTTCGTCGTGGTTTTCCTACTTAACCGGACAGAAGGTTTTCGCAGAAGCAGACGCAACTCACCACCTTATGGATCAGTCACAGATACTGTAGAAGCAATAGCGATTGGATTGACTTGCTCCGCCTTTGTGCTTTTGTTACTGCAAGAAGTGACACCTGAAACTCCCCTAAAAGAAGCCTTGGGTAAAATTGTCTTTGAAGGTGTACCATTTACCTTAGGTGTGGCATTAGCCAACCAGTTTTTAGGAGACACTCGTGATGCCAATGCTCAAGGGCGAACGGGCGCTCAAGCAAGTAACGAAATCACAAAGAAACCAGACGAGTTATCTGCCACCTTTGCCGATATAGGTGCAACCTTGATTGGTGCAACTGTAATTGCATTTAACATCGCGCCAACAGATGAGATTCCTATGTTAGCAGCAGCAGTGACACCGCCCTGGCTGTTGGCAATTATTGCCACATCTATCCTCATTTCCTATGGTATTGTTTTTGAAGCAGGCTTTTCAGATCAGCAAAAGCGCAGGCAGCAACAAGGAATTTTCCAACGACCTACAAGCGAAACTGTGGTGGCATACTTGGTGTCACTGCTAGCAGCCGCTTTCATGTTGTGGTTCTTTCAAAAATTGACATTTGGCGACCCCTGGACCATTTGGCTTGAACACACTTTGCTGCTGGGATTACCTGCAACTATCGGCGGTGCAGCAGGAAGGTTAGCAGTATGAGTCAAACAAATGAATTAACGAATGGGAAAAAAGAACAAGAGCAACCAAAGAGAACACCAGCTGAACGGGTAACTTTCGGTGCAGCTTCATTTCTCCTAGCAGTGGTTGTAAGTTTGGTAGGTTATACGTGGCTCAACGAAAAGCATCAACCCCCTGTCCTTTCTGTCAGCAACAAGACAATTCGGGAAGTGAATGGACAGTTTTATGTTCCTTTTGAGGTTGTTAATACTGGAGGAGAAACGGCTGAGTCGATTCAGATTATGGCTGAGTTGCAAATGAACGGTGATGTAGAAGAAACGGGGGATTTGCAGATTGATTTTTTATCTAGTGGTGAAAAGGAAGAAGGAGCGTTTATCTTCAGAAGTGACCCTCGACAGGGTCAGTTAACAATAAGAGTTGCTGGTTACAAATTGCCCTAATAACCCAAGTTGCGGGTTATCTGAGTTCGAGCGCTTCGCAGTCTGAGATTAATGCGATCGCCAATGCCAATTTAGCGGTTGCGCAGAGCGCAACCGTCACTCAGAGTTAGTTCCAATGAAGAG
>JAESFT010000176.1_pt1 | contig 72020 bp, 88 predicted proteins | sample 9269451 | NCBI WGS metagenome assembly JAESFT01 (sample SAMN14502557, study PRJNA617106) | algae metagenome | isolation source: Scytonema hyalinum WJT4-NPBG1 and co-occurring heterotrophs from well... | place: USA: Mojave Desert, Joshua Tree National Park, California | collected 2006-05-25 | reverse complement strand
CTCTCGCGAGCCACCCTGACCCTCTTCTGTGCTGTCCCACGTCACGACGCCTCGCGAGCGCGCCCCACCAGAACAGGACACCCCCACACAAGCACACCATAGGCTTATTGTAAGGGATAGGATCAGGTGAGAGGCTGCCCGCATGCTCCACAGCTGTCATTCCGGGGCGGCGCAGCCGAGCCCGGAACCCAGATGGCGAGACCTCTCCGGAGAGATCTCCTGGGTTCCGGCCCGCCGCTTCGCGGCGACCGGAATGACGGAGGTGAGCGAGTCGCTGCTCGTGCGCCTCTCCCTCCCTTCAGGGGAGGGTGGCGCCCGCAGGGCGACGGGTGGGGTGTTCGCCGTCAGGCGAGCTCTAGGCCCGATGCTGCCGGATGCGCTGCCATCAGCGTCGCGCAGTGCTGCTCGTCTGATGCCGTGCCGGATGCGCTGCGCAACACCCCACCCGTTACGCTTACGCGTGCCACCCTCCCCTGAAGGGAGGGATAGAGCCGGGTGCCGCTTGGAGGGGTGCTGAGACGTGGACGGCCAGGACCCGCCCGGCCACGACGACGGCGTGGCGCCGATGAGGGTCTACAGCTCCTTCTCGAATCGGTACTCGCTCGAGTTCGAGATGTCGCCCAGTTCGCGCGTTTCGCCGGTGGGCCGGTATCCGAGGCGGGTGTAGAGGCGGTGGGCGGTGGTGAAGCGGGTGTCGGACCAGAACACCATGCGGCGGGCGCCCTCGCCTCTCGCCTCGTCTTCCATGAGGCGCACGAGCCGTTCGCCGAGGCCGCGGCCGCGCCGGTCCGGGCGTACGTAGAGGCGGTGGAGTTCGGCCGTGCCCGCTTGCGGGAAATCGACCGCGACGCAGGCGCAGACCCGCGCGCGCTCGTCCTCGACCACGACGAAACGCGCGCCCTTCGCCTGCGCCATGGAGGCCGGAGCGCGCAGGTCCAGGAGGTCGTCGTGGGGGTCGGTGTAGCAGCCTGGATAATCGGCAAAGCACAGGGTGATGAGGCCGAAGAGGTCCTGGGCGTCGTCGTCCCGCGCGGCGCGGATCACGGGCTCCGCTCCGCGCGAGGCTGCAGCGCCGGCCGCCATGCGCCTACTCGATCCCGAGCTTACGCTTGAGCAGATCGTTCACGGCCTGCGGGTTGGCCTTGCCGCCCGTGGACTTCATGGTCTGGCCCACGAACCAGCCGAGCAGGGTCGGCTTCGCCTTGGCCTGCTCCACCTTGTCGGGGTTGGCCGCGATGATGTCGTCGATCGCCTTCTCGATGGCGCCGGTGTCCGTGACCTGCTTCATGCCGCGGGCCTCGACGATGCCGCGCGGGTCGCCGCCCTCGGTCCAGACGATCTCGAACAGATCCTTGGCGATCTTGCCCGAAATCGTGCCCTCGCCGATGAGGTCGATGACGGCGCCGAGCTGCGCCGCGGACACCGGCGAATCCGCGATGTCCTTCCCCTCCTTGTTGAGGCGGCCGAAGAGCTCGTTGATGACCCAGTTCGCAGCCGTCTTGCCGTCGCGGCCCTTCGCGACTTCCTCGAAGAAGGCCGCCGAGGCGCGCTCCGCCACGAGCACGCCGGCATCGTAGGGGGAGAGGCCGTAATCGGCGATGAAGCGCGCCTTCTTGGCGTCCGGCAGCTCGGGCAGGCCGACGGCGAGCGCGTCCACATAGGCCTGGTCGAATTCGAGCGGCAGGAGATCCGGATCGGGGAAATAGCGGTAATCGTGCGCCTCTTCCTTGGAGCGCATAGAGCGGGTCTCGCCCTTGCCGGGGTCGAAGAGCCGCGTTTCCTGGTCGATCGTGCCGCCGTCCTCCAGGATGCCGATCTGGCGGCGCGCTTCGTACTCGATCGACTGACCGATGAAGCGGATGGAGTTCACGTTCTTGATCTCGCAGCGGGTGCCCAGCGGTTCGCCCGGGCGGCGCACGGAGACGTTCACGTCGGCGCGCAGGCTCCCCTTCTCCATGTCGCCGTCGCAGGTGCCGAGATAGCGCAGGATCGTGCGCAGCTTCGAGACATAGGCCTTGGCTTCTTCCGAGGAGCGCATGTCGGGCTTCGACACGATCTCCATCAGGGCGACGCCGGAGCGGTTGAGGTCCACGAAGCTCATGGTGGGGTGCAGATCGTGGATCGACTTGCCCGCATCCTGCTCGAGGTGCAGGCGCTCGATGCGCACCGTGATGGTTTCCTCGGGCGTCACGTCCACCGTGACCTCGCCCTCGCCCACGATGGGGCTCTTGTACTGGCTGATCTGGTAGCCCTGGGGCAGGTCCGGGTAGAAGTAGTTCTTGCGGTCGAACACGCTCTTCAGGTTGATCTCGGCCTTGAGGCCGAGGCCCGTGCGGATGGCCTGGCGCACGCATTCCTCGTTGATCACGGGGAGCATGCCGGGCATGGCGGCATCGACCAGGGACACGTTGCTGTTGGGCTCGGACCCGAACAGGGTCGAGGCGCCGGAGAACAGCTTGGCCTGGCTCGTCACCTGGGCGTGGATTTCCATGCCCACGATCACCTCCCAGTCGCCGGTCGCGCCCTTGATGAGCTTCTTCGGGTTGACGGGAGCGTTCATGGAGCCTCGCGGGATCGGCAGGTTCGGGGAATATGGCGGGACCTAAGGGGGTCGAGGCTTGACGGTCAAGGGGCCGCCGCGTCGCCCTTTCGGGAACCCGCGGTATCGCGAGTGGCCGCCGCGTCGCCCTTTCGGGATCCCCAAGTCCCGTAAGCGGCCGCTGCGTCGCGTTTCGGGAACTCCCGGTCGCCGGGCCGGGTTCTTCGGGCAGGCGCGGACCTCCCCTGCGGAACCGCCGCCCGGCCTCGGCTTGCCCGCATGACCGGGGATCGGTGAAGCTGTGCCGCACTGAGCGCCAAGATATGCACAGTTGTGGTGCACTCCGGTCAAGCATTCGTGAAACCGCTCATGCGGTTCCGCGTTGAACCCACAGCCTAACGGTAAAGGAGTTCACCAATGTCGATGGATCGAGACCCGAATCTCTACGATCGCGACCCCAACATGGGCGCCCGCGATACCAACCTGCACACCCCCGGCGTGCACAACGCGCCCCTGCACAACACGAGCACGAACCCGCTGCATGACGGCGAGACCCGCGTTTACGACCGTCACACCGGCCGCCGCTCGAACACGCTCGCCTACCTCATCGGCGGCCTCGTGCTCGCCCTCGGCCTCCTCGCCTTCCTGTTCTACGACGGCGACCGCACCGGCGACGTGAGCACCACGGGCAGCACCTCGACGCAGACCGAGCGTTCCACGACCGCTCCTGCTCCGGCGGCTCCCGGTGCCCCCGCCCGTCCGGCGGCCCCGCAATAAGCGCCGTTACCATCAGTACCTGCGTAGGGGCCTGGCGAAAGCCGGGCCCTTTTCTTTGTGCGGAACCTCAGGGCGGCTCACCCGTTACGAGGGCCCATCCCGATCGGAGGTCCCGCCATGAAGCCCGTGCTCCTTGCAGCGCTCTTGGCTCTTGCGACGACTGGCGCAAGCGCGCAGCCCCGCCCCTCGACCCAGACCCTCACATGCTCGCAAGCCGCGGGGTTGGTGGCCTCGCGCGGCGCGATCGTGATGAACACGAGCCGCACCGCCTACGACCGCTTCGTGGCGGCCCGGGGCTTCTGTGCCTTCGGGGAGGTGCTGGAACCCGTCTGGGCGCCGACGCGCGACGTGGCGCAATGCTTCATCGGCTACCGCTGCAATCAGAATGACGACGACGACTTCTTCTTCCGCCGCTGGTGAACCGATGCTCGACCGGCCGGCTCGCCGCAGGGTCGGAACAAGGGGCGAACGGGCCGGTTGAGGTCTTGAAACAGTTCTGAAGGACGGTGACCTCGATGTTGAAGCGCAACCCCTGGATTCTTCCGATCCTGATCGTCGTAGGCGTGGCCGCGCTCTACCTCGCGATCGTGACGAGCCGCAGCAGCGTCGATCAATCGGAACTCCTCGGCCACTGGTTCACCTACGGCGCCATCTTCGTGGGCATCGCGCTGGCGGCGGTGTTCGCCTACAAGGCCTTCCGCCACGACCGGGATCGCGACGAGGGCGCCTCGCTCCGCGACCGGGGCCGCTAAGCCCCGCAGGCTGGCCGCATCGCGGGGCGCTCAAGCCCTGCGGACGATCCGGCGGGCGAGATAGGCGCCCGCCGCCCACACCACCGCCGCGATCACCCGCACCTGGAGCAGCATCGGGCCCTCGCGGCTGATCGGCGCCACCCAGGGCAGCCCGATCGTCGTGATCAGCCACGACGCCAGCACGGACAGGGCCAGGGCCACGATGGCGGCGATGAACACCTTCCCGAACTGATCCGCCTTCCAGCCGAGCCAGACGGCGACGAGGATCAGCACCGGATCGAAGGCACCCGCGATCCAACTCCAGAACGGGACGACCGGAACCGTCACTTGGCCCACCAGGGCTGCGGCAGGGCCACGCGGCCCGCGGCATCCTCGATGGCTTGGCCCACGGCGAACAGCGTCTCCTCGTCGAAGGCGCGGCCGATCACCTGCAGGCCGAGCGGCAGCCCTTGCGCGTCGAAGCCCGCCGGCACCGCGATGCCGGGCAGGCCCGCCATGTTCACGGTGACCGTGAAGATGTCGTTCAGGTACATCTCGACCGGATCGCCCGAGCCCTTCTCGCCGATCCCGAACGCCGCGGAGGGCGTCGCCGGGGTGAGGATCGCGTCCACCCCTTGCGCGTAGACCTCCTCGAAATCACGCTTGATCAGCGTGCGGATCTTCTGCGCCCGCACGTAATAGGCGTCGTAATAGCCGGCCGAGAGCACATAGGTGCCGATCATGATGCGCCGCTTCACCTCGCGGCCGAAGCCGGCCGCGCGGGTGTTCTCGTACTGCTCGATCACGTCGCGGCCGGGCACGCGCAGGCCGTAGCGCACGCCGTCGTAGCGGGCGAGGTTGGACGAGGCTTCCGCCGGCGCCACGATGTAATAGGCCGGCAGGGCGTATTTCGTGTGCGGCAGCGAGACCTCGACGATCTCCGCGCCCGCGGCCTTGAGCCATTCCGCGCCCCGGGTCCACAGGGCCTCGATCTCCGCCGGCATGCCCTCGAGGCGGTATTCCTTCGGGATGCCGATCTTGAGGCCCTTCACGCCCCGGCCCACCGCGGCCTCGTAATCGGGCACGGGAATGTCAGCGCAGGTGGTGTCCTTCGGGTCGGGGCCCGCCATGGAGCGCAGCAGAATCGCGGTGTCGCGTACGGTGCGCGCGATGGGACCGGCCTGATCCAGCGACGACGCGAAGGCCACCGTGCCCCAGCGCGAGCAGCGGCCGTAGGTGGGCTTGATCCCGACCGTGCCCGTGAAGGCCGCGGGCTGGCGGATCGAGCCGCCGGTATCCGTCGCGGTCGCGCCGAGGCACAGGCGCGCCGCCACGGCCGCGGCCGAGCCGCCGGAGGAGCCGCCGGGCACGAGATGCGCGCCCTCGACGCCGCTCGCATCCGAGGCATGGACGTTCGAGCCCTTGCGGCGCCAGGGCGAGACCACCGGGCCGAAGGCGCTGGTCTCGTTCGACGAGCCCATGGCGAACTCGTCCATGTTGAGCTTGCCCAGCATCACGGCGCCGTCGCGCCACAGATTGTGGGTGACGGTGGCCTCATAGGGAGGCTCGAAGCCTTTGAGGATGTTGGAGCCCGCCGTCGACTGGACGCCGTGGGTGCAGAACAGGTCCTTGATGCCGAGCGGGATGCCCTCAAGCGGGCGCCCCTCGCCCTTGGCGATCTTCTCGTCCGAGGCCTTCGCCATGGCGAGCGCGCGTTCGGGCGTCTCCAGCACATAGGCGTTGAGCACCCGCGCCTTCTCGATGGCGGTGAGATGCGCCTGCGCCAGTTCGGCGGCCGAGAACTGCTTCTGGGCGAGCGCGTCGCGGGCTTCGGCGATGGTGAGATGGGTGAGTTCGGTCACGGATTTCTCTCAATCGTCATGGCCGGGCTTGTCCCGGCCATCCACGTCTGTGCAGCGGAACGAGACCCCCGGGTCGAGCCCGGGGATGGTCGATCAGGCTTCGCCTATTCGACCACCTTCGGGACGAGGAAGAAGCCATCCTCCGTGGCCGGCGCGTTGCGGACGATCTGGTCCGCATAGCCGCCATCGGTGACGCCGTCCTGGCGCTTCTTCATCGTCATCGGGGTCACGGAGGTCATGGGCTCCACGCCCTCCACGTTCACCTCGTTCAATTGCTCGACGAAGGAGAGGATGGCGTTGAGCTCGCCCTGGAGGTGGGGCACCTCGTCGTCCGTGACGGCAATGCGCGCCAGCCGCGCGATGCGCCGGACCGTGTTCTGGTCGACCGACATGAAACATCGAACCTTTAAGGAGGGGTCGGGGGCCTATAGCACCCGGCCCGCTTCCGCCGCAACGGAGCCTTGGCCGCAGGGCGGCCTCGGGGTGGTTCAGTCGATCCGCACCCCGACCGTCTTGTTCGGTACGATCACCTGCGTGCCCTTGCCGTCCATGGCGGCCACGAAGCGATCGGCGTCGGGGAGGATGAGGCCGAAGGAGCCGTAATGGCAGGGAATCGCGGCCTTGAGCTTGAAGTAGCGCTGGACCGCGAGCGCCGCGACCTCGGGGCCCATGGTGAAGCGGTCGCCGATGGGGACGAGGGCCACGTCGGGCTGGTGGATCTCGCCGATGAGGGCCATGTCGCCGAAGATGTCGGTATCGCCCATGTGGTAGACCGTGGGCTGCCCAGGCGCCTTGACCACGAAGCCGTTGGCGCTGCCGAGGGGGAAGTTCACGCCCATCTCGACGAGACCTGCCGAATGGTCGGCCCGCACGAGGGTCGCGGTGAAGCCGCCGAGATCGACCGTCCCGCCCGTGTTCATGGGCTCGAACTTCTCCACGCCCTGCTTTGCCAGCCACATGAGGAGGTCGAAATTCGTGACCACCGTAGCGCCGGTGTTCTTCGCGATCTCCAACGTGTCGCCCACGTGGTCGCCATGGCCGTGGGTGACGAGGATGTGGGTTGCGCCCTCCACGGCCTTGTCCCGGTCGCCGTTCCAGGCGGGGTTGCCGGTGAAGAAGGGGTCGATGAGCACGACCTTGTCGGCGAAGTCGAGACGAAAGGCCGAATGGCCGAACCAGGTGATCTTCATGAGCGCAATCCTCCCGGGCGCGAGCTAGGGCAATCGGAGCGGAATGACTATAGGAGGGATCGCAGGCCGGCGAGGAGTGTTCACGGGTTATGACCAGCGACGACGAGCTCGTGGCCTTCATCGACGGCCTGGCGAAAGGCGCGCGCCTCATCGGCGTCGACCTCGGCACCAAAACCATCGGACTTGCCCTCTCCGACGTGGAGCGGCGCATCGCGTCGCCGCTCGAAACCATCAAGCGGGTGAAGTTCACGCCCGACGTCGAGAAGATGAAGGGCTTCGTGCAGCGCTTCGGCGTCGGCGGGCTCGTCTTCGGGCTTCCCCTCAACATGGACGGCACGGAGGGCCCGCGCTCGCAGGCGACCCGCGCCTTCGTGCGCAACCTCAAGCCCCTGCTGCCGCTGCCGGTGCTCTATTGGGACGAGCGCATGTCCACCATGGCGGTGACCCGCATGCTCATCGACGCCGACACATCCCGGGCCCGCCGGGGCGAGCTCGTGGACAAGATGGCGGCCGCCTACATCCTCCAGGGCGCCCTCGACCGCTACCAGCGCATGCTGCCCGAGGAGGACGAGTTCGAGACCTGATCGGGCTCGCCGTCCCGAAGCGGATGCGTTCGAGGACCGATCGCCTTGTGCCCGGGGAGCGCGGGGCGTAAGGGCTGGCCACCCTCTCCCCTGGTGGGCGGACCGACGAGCGTCCCTGCCCGCGCCCTGCGCTTTAGAGCCCCATGTCCTCCGTTTTCGCCAGCCTGATCCCGGTCTTCCTCGTCATCGCGACCGGCTGGCTCGCGCGGGTCACGGGCTTCGTGGACGAGAAGCACTGGGCCGGGCTCGAGCGGGTCACCTACGTGATCTTCTTTCCCGCCCTCATCATCGACACCCTGGTGCGGGCGGATCTCGGCTCCGTCCCCGTGGTGAGCGTCGGCGGCGCGCTCATCGCCGCCATTCTCACCATGTCGGCGCTCCTTCTCGTGCTGCGGCCGACCCTGCAGCGGACGATGAACCTCGACGGGCCGAGCTTCACCTCCGTGTTCCAGGGCGCGACCCGGTGGAACACCTTCGTGGGCGTCGCCACCGCCGGGAGCCTCTACGGGCAGCGAGGCGTGGCCCTCATGGCGGTCGCCATCGCGGCCATGGTGCCGCTCCTCAACGTGCTCGCGCTTTACGTGTTCGTGCGCTTCGCCGGCGGCCCCCGCCAGAGCCCGCGGCAGATCCTGCGCACCTTCGTGACGAATCCCTTCATCTGGTCCTGCGCGGTGGGGCTGCTGCTCAACCCCGTTGGCCAATGGCTGCCGGCACCGGTGCTGGGCTACGTCGATATCGTCGGCCGGGCGGCCCTGGCCGCGGGCCTCCTCGTCGTCGGAGCGGGGCTCGACCTGAAAAGCCTCTCGCGCCCGGGCCCGCCGCACTTCCTCGCCATCGTGCTCAAGCTCGTCGCCCTGCCGGTGATCGCGGTTCTGATCGCCCGATTCCTGGGCGTGGACGGGCCGGACCTCGCGGTCGCGGTCATCGCCTCCTCGGTGCCGACGGCGAGCGCGTCCTATGTGCTGGCCCGCCAGCTCGGCGGCAACGCGCCGCTCATGGCGGAAATCCTCACCCTTCAGACGCTGCTCGCGCTCGCCACCATGCCGCTCATGATGGCGCTGCTCGCCGGCTGAAGCGTTCTCGCAACCGGCGGTATAGTTTACCGGCTTGTGTGTTCATGGGTTGTGTTGTTATCACGGAGGTCCCCTCCTGACGGCACCAGGGCCCATGTCGAAAACGCCAGCGCGTCTCCCCTCCCCGCCCGCGGAAGCCGAGGTCGAGCCCCCGGTGGCCTGGACCCAGGCGGAGGCCGCGCAATACATCGCGTCCATGGCGGGCGAACTCTCGCTTCTGGCGCGGCACGCCAAGCTCGACCTCGTGTCGTACCTCCTCGACATGGCCCGCCTGGAAGCCGACAACGCGAGCCGTCCGCGCAGGCGGCCGGGCCGGTAGGGCCCCGGTCAGCGCGGCGCGATGAGAGACACGGCATTGCCGCCGTGCCGCTCCAGGCGGCCGGCGATTTCCAATTCGAGCAGTTGCATGGTCACGGAGCGGGCGGGCAGGCCCGACTGGCGCACCAGTTCGTCCACAGCGATGGGGCTTGGGCCGAGAAGAGCGACGAGGCCGCCCTCCATCGCGGGCCGGTCTTCGTCGGACTCCGCGCGCTCGAAGCGGATCGGCTGCGACGCCGCGCCGGGCAGGTCGAGTTCGTCCCACAGGTCCTCGAAGGCCGACGCCTCCTGCGGCTCCTGAGCACTCGCCCGACCCGGCTCGGCAGCGCGCAGGGGATCGAGGACCGCGGTCACGTGCTCGACCGCGGCGCAGAGCGTCGCGCCCTCGCGGATGAGATCGTTGGTGCCCTCGGCGCGCGGGTCGAGGGGCGAGCCCGGGACCGCGAAAACCTCGCGGCCCTGTTCGAGGGCAAAGCGCGCCGTAATCAGCGAGCCCGAGCGGCGGGCCGCCTCCACGATGACCGTGCCGAGCGACAGGCCCGAAACGATGCGGTTGCGGCGGGGGAAGTCCCGCCCCCGGGGCTCCCAGCCCATGGGCATCTCGGAGAGCACGGCGCCGCCGGACTCGAGAATCGCATGGAGCAGCGGCTCGTTGTCGGCGGGATAGATCCGGTCCTGACCGCCCGCGAGCACGGCGACCGTGCCCGTGGCGAGCGAGGCCTTGTGGGCGCGGGTGTCGATCCCGCGGGCGAGGCCCGAGGCCACGGCGTAGCCCGCCTCCCCTAAGCCCCGCGCCAGGCGCTCCGTGAAGGCGAGCCCCGCCGCCGAAGCATTGCGCGAGCCCACGATCGCCACGCAGGGGCGTGCGAGAACGGCAGCAGAGCCGCGCAAGGCGACGAGCGGAGGCGCCGTGTCGACCGCCTGGAGCGCTTTTGGGTAGTCGGGCTCGCCCATGGCAACGAAGCGCGCGCCGATGCGCGCGGCGTCCGCGATCTCGCGCTCGGCTTCCGCGCGGGTCGCCACTTTGAGGAGCAGGCGCCCGCCGCGGCGGGCGAGGTCCGGCAGGGCGTCGAGGGCGGCCGAGGCGCCGCCGAACTGGTTGACGAGCGCCCGGAAGGTGCGCGGGCCGACATTCTCGGACCGGATGAGGCGCAGCCAATCGATCCTTTGTTGGTCGGTGAGCCGCGCGCCGGTCATCGGGATTCCCTCACCCCTTCTGGCCGATCTTGCCCTCGGTGCCGGCCAGGAGGCGCTTGATGTTCTCCCGGTGCTTCCACCAGAGCAAGAGCGTGATCAGCACCATGATGCCCGCCATCGGCCCCTCGCCGAGAGCCCAAAGGATCGGTGGCGTCGCGCCGCTGGCGACGAGAGACGAGAGCGACGAATAGCGGGTCGCGAAGGCGAGGCCGAGCCAGATCGCGGCGAAGCCCAGCGCGGCGTAGAGATTGAGCCCGATCAGGCAACCGATGAAGGTCGCAACGCCCTTGCCGCCTTTGAAGCCGAGCCAAACCGGAAAGAGATGCCCGAGGAAGGCGCCGAGCGCCGCCACGATGGCGGCGTCGGGCCCCCAGATCGCCCCCGCGATCAGCACGGCGGCTGTGCCTTTCAATCCGTCGCCGAGGAGCGTCGCGGCGGCCAAGCCCTTGCGGCCGGTGCGCAGCACGTTCGTGGCGCCGATGTTGCCGGAGCCGACCTTGCGGATGTCACCGAGGCCGGCCATGCGGGTGAAGATCACGCCGAACGGGATGGAGCCCAGGAGATATCCGAGCACCAGGGCCAACAGCGTGGCCGACCAGTTCATCGATTCAACCATCATTCCCCTCACATCGCGCCGGCTTCGCGCCGGTCGAAGACGATCCTGCCGCCCACCATGGTGATCGTCACCTGCCCTTCGAGGCGCGCCTCGTCGAAAGGCGTGTTCTTGGAGCGCGAGCGCAAGTGGTGGCGGTCGAGCACGTAAGGCGCGTCGGGATCGAACAGGATGAGATCCGCGGGCGCGCCCTTCTGCAGCCGCCCGGCCGGAAGACGTAGGATGTCCGCGGGACGGGACGACATGGCGCGCAGGAGCGTCGGCAGGCCGATCTGACCGGCGTGAACGAGCCGCAGGCCGGCGGACAGCAGGGTTTCGAGCCCGATGGCGCCGTTCTCGGCCTCGGCGAAAGGCAGGCGCTTCGTCTCCACGTCCTGCGGGTTGTGATCGGACACGATCACGTCGATCACGCCCTCGGCCAAGGCCGCGATCACCGCGCGACGGTCGTCCTCGTGGCGGAGCGGCGGCGAGAGCTTCAGGAAGGTGCGGTACTCGCCGATGTCGTTTTCGTTGAGCGCCAGGTTGTTGATCGACACCCCGCAGGTAATGGGGAGCCCCCTCGCCTTCGCGGCGAGGACGATCTCCACCGAATCCGAGCAGGAGATCATCGCGGCGTGGTAGCGCCCGCCCGTGAGGCGCAGCAAGCGGATGTCGCGCTCCAGCATCACGGTTTCGGCCTCGCGGGGGATGCCGTGAAGGCCGAGGCGCGCGGCGAGTTCGCCCTCGTTCATCACGCCGTCGCCGACGAGGTCCGGGTCTTCCACGTGGTGGACGATGAGCGCGCCGAAGTCGCGGGCATAGGTCAGCGCACGGCGCATCACCTGGGCATTGGTGACGGAGCGCGCCCCATCCGTGAACGCCACCGCGCCGGCCTCCGCGAGCAGCCCGATCTCGGCCATCTCGCGGCCCTGCAGGCCCTTGGTGAGCGCCGCGGCCGGACGCACGTTCACGACCGCCTTCTCGCTCGCGCGGCGGAGCACGAAATCGACGATCGCGGGATCGTCGAGCACGGGATTCGTGTCCGGCATCGACACGATGGTGGTGACGCCCCCGGCGGCGGCGGCCTCGCTCGCGCTTTTCAAGGTTTCGCGGTGCTCGGCCCCCGGCTCGCCGATGAAGGCGCGCATGTCGATGAGGCCCGGCGCCAGCACCTGCCCCCTTCCCTCGATCACCACCGCGTCGGCGGCCTCCGTCACCGCGGGTCCGAGGTCCTGAATCACGCCGTTCCGCACGAGCAGGCCGCCGCACCGCTCCTCCCCCGATGCGGGATCGATGAGGCGCGCGTTGCGGATCAGAACGGGTTGGGCGGGATCGATCATGCGCAGCCCGGAATGTCCTCGAAGCGACGGAACACGAGCTTGCCGTGGCGCTCCGCCGTCGCCACCATGTCGTCGGCGCCGGCCGATGCTCCGCCGATGCGCAGCACGCCGTCGCATTTGGCGACGAGCCGCCGGGCGATGGGGTGGAAGATCTCGTCGAAGACCGCATCGCCGATCCGCGTCGAGCCCGCGAACTCGATGAGCGGCAGAGCGTACCACTCGCCCAGCACCGGCAGGTGGCCGGCGCGGAAGAGGCGCAGCGCCATATCCATCATGGCGTCCACGTTGGCCTGGATCTTCTTGGGGTCGTCGCCCGTGCCAGAGCGATAGGGTCCGGCGACGAGGATCATGAGCGGGGCGTCGGTCATTGCTTGGTCGGCTCCAGCGTATTGGGCTCGGCGGTGCTGCGACTGCCGACCTGCTTGAACACGAGATCCCAGAAGCCGAGCACGGCCCAGAACACGAGCAGGATGAGGCCGAGCGCGCCCGCGAACACCCAGCGCCAGACCTCGCCGGGCTCCACCGCCACGATGCCGATGGCGCCGACGGCGACGAGCGCCGTCTTCCAGGAGGCCGCCCGCAGGGCCCAGCGTCGGATCGTGTCGATGACGTCGATCATGGCTTTGCCCCGTCCGAGAGGTTGCCGGGTGTCAGGCCAGATCTGCGAGCAAAGCACATCATGGCTCACCCGTTCGGCAGATGCTGCGCGAGGGCTTCGAGCACCGCCATGCGCACCGCGACGCCCATCTCGACCTGCTCGCGGATGAGCGATTGCGCGCCGTCCGCGACCTCGGAGGAAATCTCCACGCCGCGATTCATGGGCCCCGGATGCATCACGAGGGCGTCGGGCTTGGCGAGGGCGAGCTTCTCCTGATCGAGACCATAGAAGCGGAAATACTCCTTCACCGAGGGCACGAAGGAGCCGTTCATGCGCTCGCGCTGCAGGCGCAGCATCATCACGATATCGGCGTCCTTGAGCCCCTGGCGCATGTCGGTGAAGACCTCGACCTTGAAGCCTTCGACGCCTGCGGGCAGCAGGGTGCGGGGCGCGACCAGGCGCACGCGGGCGCCGAGCGCGGCAAGCAAAATGAGGTTCGAGCGCGCCACCCGCGAATGCAGGATGTCGCCGCAGATCGCGACGGTGAGGCCCTCGATGCGGCCCTTGTTGCGGCGGATCGTGAGAGCGTCGAGGAGAGCTTGCGTCGGGTGCTCGTGCGCCCCGTCGCCCGCATTCACCACCGAGCAATCCACCTTCTGGGCCAGCAGGTTCACGGCGCCGGCCGCGTGGTGGCGCACGATGATGATGTCGGGCCGCATGGCGTTCAGCGTCGCGGCGGTGTCGATGAGCGTTTCGCCCTTCTTCACGGAGGAGGAGGCCACCGACATGTTCATCACGTCGGCGCCGAGCCGCTTGCCCGCGATTTCGAAGGAGGATTGGGTGCGGGTCGAGGGCTCGAAGAAGAGGTTGATCTGGGTGCGGCCGCGGAGCGTCGTCTTCTTCTTCTCGACCTGCCGGCTCACCTCCACCTGCTCTTCGGCCCGGTCGAGGAGCGCCTGGATGTCGAGGCGCGACAGGCCCTCGATGCCGAGGAGGTGACGGTGGGGGAAGTTCGGCCCAGGCATCCTCAAAAACCTCGGCCGGCCGCTGAAACCGCGGCCCGCTCACGTGAGGGAAAAGGAGCGCTCGCCATACCAGGAGCCCTAGGCCTTCCCTCCCGAAAAGCCAAGCCCGAAGGGACGCCATCCACCCCGCTCTTCCGATCCCCGGCCTGCGCTCCTGACAGGCGCCGTCCATCCCGCTCTTCCGGCCCCGGCCTGCGCTCCCCATATAGGAGAGGAGACGAACCGCCGATTTGACAGCGGTCGGTTTCCGCACCAGTTAGGCGCCCGCTCCTATCCGGCTCCGGTCGCGCCCCCTCCCCGCCAAGCTTGAGGGTGCCCGTTTCAGGAAGGTCCTTGCCGCCGCCTGGCCCGTACGCGTTTCCTGTTCCGTCTAGATTGAGGCTGCCCGTCCCATGAAGGTTCTCGTCGTCGAGTCGCCCGCCAAGGCCAAGACGATCAACAAGTATCTCGGTCGCGACTACGAGGTCCTGGCCTCCTTCGGTCACATCCGCGATCTGCCCGCCAAGGACGGCTCGGTGGATCCCGAGGCCGATTTCCACATGATCTGGGAATTGGAGAGCCGCGGCGCGAAGCGCATGTCGGAGATCGCCAAGGCCCTGAAGGGCGCGGAAAAGCTCATTCTGGCCACCGACCCGGACCGCGAGGGCGAGGCCATCTCCTGGCACGTTCTGGAAGCCCTGAACGAGAAGCGCGCGCTCAAGGGCATCCCGGTCGAGCGCGTCACCTTCAACGCGATCACCAAGGATGCCGTGCAGACGGCGCTGCGCCAGCCGCGCCAGATCGACCAGGCGCTGGTGGATGCCTACCTCGCCCGCCGGGCGCTCGATTACCTCGTCGGCTTCACGCTCTCGCCGGTGCTCTGGCGCAAGCTCCCGGGCGCGCGTTCTGCCGGCCGCGTGCAGTCCGTGGCGCTCCGCCTCGTCTGCGACCGCGAGCTCGAAATCGAGACCTTCAAGCCGCAGGAATACTGGTCCATCGTCGCGACGCTCGCGACGAAAGAGGGCGGCGTGTTCGAGGCGCGCCTCGTGGGCGCGGACGGCAAGAAGATCACCCGCCTCGACATCGGCAAGGGCGACGAGGCGGCCGCCTTCAAGAAGGATCTCGAGCTCGCCACCTTCAAGGTGCGCAGCGTCGAGGCGAAGCCCGCCAAGCGCCATCCCTACCCGCCCTTCATGACCTCGACCCTGCAGCAGGAGGCGTCCCGCAAGCTCGGGCTCGCGCCGGCGCAGACCATGCGGATCGCCCAGCGCCTGTACGAAGGCGTGGACATCGGCGGCGAGACCGTGGGCCTCATCACCTATATGCGGACGGACGGCGTCGACATGGCGCCGGAGGCCGTGCAGGCCGCGCGTCGCGTCATCGCCAAGGAATACGGCGACCGCTACGTGCCGGGCGCGCCCCGCCGCTACACCTCGAAGGCCAAGAACGCGCAGGAAGCCCACGAGGCCATCCGCCCGACCGACATGGGCCGCCTGCCCGCCCAGGTGAAGCGCTACCTCGAACCCGAGCAGGCGCGCCTCTACGAGCTCATCTGGATCCGCACCCTCGCGAGCCAGATGGAATCGGCCGAACTCGAGCGCACCACCGTGGAGATCGACGCGGCGGTGGGCCCGCGCCGGCTCGACCTTCGCGCCACGGGGCAGGTGATCAAGTTCGACGGCTTCCTCACCCTCTACCAGGAGGGCCGCGACGACGATGCGGACGAGGACGAGGGCCGTCTGCCGCCCATGAAGGCGGGCGATCCGCTGGAGCGCCGCCGCATCGCGGCCACGCAGCACTTCACGGAGCCGCCGCCGCGCTACTCGGAAGCGAGCCTCGTGAAGCGCATGGAGGAGCTCGGCATCGGCCGTCCCTCCACCTATGCGGCGATCCTGCAGACCCTGCGCGACCGCGACTACGTGAAGATCGACAAGAAGCGCCTCGTCCCGGAGGACAAGGGCCGCATCGTGGTCGCGTTCCTGGAGGCGTTCTTCCGCCGCTACGTGGAGTACGATTTCACCGCCGATCTGGAAGAGCAGCTCGATCGCGTGTCGAACCACGAGATCGACTGGAAGCAGGTGATGCGCGAGTTCTGGCGCGACTTCTCGGCCGCCATCGGCGAGACGAAGGATCTGCGCACCACGGAGGTGCTGGAAGCCCTCAACGAGCTGCTCGGGCCCCACATCTTCCCGGACCGCGGCGACGGCTCCAATCCGCGCTCCTGCCCGACCTGCGGGTCGGGCCAGCTCTCGCTGAAGCTCGGCAAGTTCGGCTCCTTCATCGGCTGCTCGAACTACCCGGAATGCAAGTTCACCCGCCAGCTCGCCGCCACCGGCGTCGAGGGCGAAGGCGACGGCACGTCGGACGGCTCGGGCCAGCCCGGCGTGAAGGTGCTGGGCGACGATCCCGACACGGGCCAGTCCGTGACCCTGCGCGACGGCCGCTTCGGGCCGTTCGTGCAGCTCGGCGAGGGCGAGAAGCCGAAGCGGACGTCGCTCCCGAAAGGGGTGACGCCGGGCCAGGTCGACCTCGCGCTCGCTTTGAAGCTGCTCGCCCTGCCCCGCGAGGTGGCGCGCCACCCGGAGACCGGGGAGCCGATCCTCGCCAATATCGGGCGCTACGGTCCCTACGTGCAGCACGGAAAGGTCTACGCCAATCTCGGGCGGGACGACGATGTGCTGGAGATCGGCGGCAACCGCGCCATCGACCTCATCGTCGCCAAGGAGAGCGGCGCCGGCGGCTTCCGTCGCGGCGCGGCGGATCCCGGGCGACCCCTCGGCAACGATCCGGAATCGGGCGCCGCCATCGTGGTGAAGGCCGGCCGCTTCGGCCCCTACGTCACCGACGGCACCACCAACGCCACCCTGCCCCGCTCGCTGGCCCAGGAGGCGGTGACGCTGGAAGACGCGCTTCCCCTTCTCGCCGCCCGCCGCGAGGCCGGCGGATCGAAGAGCGCCAAGGGCCGCGGCCGCAAGGCCACCAAGAAGGCAGCGCCGACGAAGTCCGCCGCCAAGGCCGGCGCGACCAAAACGGCGGCCAAGTCGGGGGCGAAGGCTCCTGCCAAGGCCTCTGCCAAGACTCCGGCCAAGGCCCCTGCCAAAGCAGCCGGCGCCAAGGCTGCGACCAAGAAGGCCGGGACGAAGACGGCAGCCAAGAAGGCCCCCGCCAAGGCCGCGGCGAAGAAGGCCACCTCGCGCAAGGCCGGCTAGCGATGGACGCCCTGGACTGGGTGGACCGCGACCTCCTGGAGGCGGCATTCCGCCTCCTCGTCGCGATGCTGGCCGGCATGGCGATCGGGCTCAACCGGGACCTGCACAACAAGCCCGTGGGCATGCGCACCCTCGGGCTCGTCTCCCTCGGCTCTGCGCTGGTGCTCCTGGCGAGCACCCGATTCGGTCAGCTTGAGTTCGAGCAGGATGCGGTGAGCCGCGTCATTCAGGGCATCCTGACGGGCGTCGGCTTCATCGGGGCCGGGGTGGTGCTCCACGACAAGACCCAGATGAAGATTCACGGCCTCACGACGGCCGCGACGGTGTGGGTGGCGGCGGTGCTGGGCGTCACGGCCGGCATGGGTGCCTGGCTCGTAACCATCATCGGCAGCGGCCTCACGCTGGCGCTGCTCGTGTTCGGAGGGCGGCTGGAAGCTCGGCTCGAGCGATTGATCGTGGGCCCGCGCACCAACGACAGGGAGCCCCAGAACGACTAGGGCGCCTTAAAAGCCCAGAGAGGGCTGCGACCGCCCCGTTCGAAACGACGTCAGAAGCCCGTATAGAGCGCCGCGACCGCGACGATGCCGACGAAGGCCGAGGTCAGGCTGCCGAGCCAGAGCAGGCGGCTGGAGCCGGGGGCCTCCGCGTAGAGGCTGTCGTCGCACCCGAAGGCCTCGCCGGCCACGCGGGCGGCACGCGCCAACTGGAGTTGCTTCGCCTCGCCCGTCGACACCCGCTTTGCCACGTCGCGCTCTCCTTCGAACCCGGATACGGCCTAGCCGTTCAACGTGAAGCTCGCGTGACGGTTCCTACGCCTTTGGTGGCAAGGGCTTAGGGTGTCATCCAGCCGACACCTGGACGGGCTACGGGAGCGGGGTCCAATTGCACAAGGGAACCCTACCATGGACGGCTCCAGCCTCAACCGGTCGCAGGCCTACGAAGAATCCGAAAACCAGGGCACGAACACCAGCGCGAACCCGACGCTCGGCGAAGTGATCGCGACCCGCTTCAACCGCCGTGACCTGCTTCGCGGCGCGCTCGCCGTGACGGCCATCTCCGCAACCGTGTCGCCCCTGGCGCTTGCCACCGCCGAGAAGGCGAATGCGCAGGCCGCCGGCAATGCCAACACCACGCCCTCCTTCAACTTCAAGGAAGTGACGGCGGGTTCGGACGAGAAGCACTACGTGGCCGAGGGCTACGATGCCGACATCCTGATCCGCTGGGGCGACCCGGTGGTGCCGGGCGCTCCCGCCTTCGATCCGATGAAGCAGACCGCCGACGCCCAGGCGAAGCAGTTCGGCTACAACAACGACTTCGTGGGCTACTTCCCGCTCCCCAATGCCGCGAACCCGAACGAGCACGGCCTGCTCGTGGTGAACCACGAATACACCAACGAGGAACTGATGTTCCCGGGCCTCGGTCGCCAGGACACCAAGCAGGCGAACTTCGCGGGCATGACCAAGGAGCTCGTGGACATCGAGATCGCCGCGCACGGCGGCTCGGTGATCGAGATCCGCAAGGTGAACGGCAAGTGGCAGGTGGTGCCGGATTCTCGCTACAACCGCCGCATCACCGGCGAGACCGAGATGGAGATCACGGGTCCGGCCGCGGGCCACGACCGCATGAAGGTGTCCTACGACCCGGCGGGCCGGAAGGTGCGCGGCATGCTCAACAACTGCGCTGGCGGCACGACCCCCTGGGGCACCTGGCTCACCTGCGAAGAGAACGTCAACGGCTACTTCTGGGGCAAGATCGCGGACGATCACCGCGAGGCCGCCAACTACAAGCGGATGGGCATCCCGGGCAATTGGTACGCCTGGGGCAAGTACCACGACCGCTTCGACGTCGCGAAGGATGCCAACGAGGCAAACCGCTTCGGCTGGGTGGTGGAGATCGACCCGTTCGACCCGACCTACGTGCCGAAGAAGCGCACCGCCATGGGCCGCTTCAAGCACGAGGGCGCGGCCGGCATCGTCAACCAGGACGGCCGCTACGTGGTCTACCAGGGCGACGACGAGCGCTACGATTACGTCTACAAGTTCGTGACCGAAGCCCGCGTCGATACGCAGAACCGGGCGGCGAACCGGGACATCCTCGATCGCGGCACGCTCTACGTTGCGAAGTACAACGAGGACGGCACCGGCGAGTGGATGCCGCTCATCCACGGCCAGGGCCCGCTCACCGAGGCCAACGGCTTCCGCAGCCAGGCCGACGTGGTGATCGAGACCCGCCGCGCCGCGGACCTGCTCGGCGCCACCAAGATGGACCGGCCCGAGGACGTGGACGCCAATCCGAAGACCAACAAGGTCTACGTGATGCTCACCAACAACTCGCGCCGCAAGGCCAACGAGGTGAACGCCGCGAATCCGCGGGCCGAGAACCGCTTCGGCCACATCGTCGAGATGATGCCCGAGGGCGGCGACCATGCTTCCACGAAGTTTAAGTGGGAGATCCTAGTGAAGTGCGGCGATCCGTCGGTTGCGGCGGTCGGCGCCACCTTCTCCTCGGCTACCACCAAGGACGGCTGGTTCGGCATGCCGGACAACTGCGCCGTGGACAGCCAGGGCCGCCTCTGGGTGTCGACGGACGGCAACTCCCCCCGTCAGACCGGCCGCGCCGACGGCGTCTGGGCGATCGAGACGGAGGGCGAGGCGCGGGGCACCTCCAAGCACTTCTTCCGCTGCCCGGCGGGCGCGGAGCTGTGCGGCCCGTACTTCTCGCCGGACGACACCACGTTCTTCATGGCGATCCAGCATCCGGGCGAAGGCGACGAGGACGATCCGAACGCCAAGCCGGCAACCTTCGAGAACCCGGCTACCCGTTGGCCGGACTTCAAGGACGGCATGCCCCCGCGGCCTTCCGTTCTCGCCATCACCAAGCAGGGCGGCGGCAAGATCGCGAGCTAGGCTCGATGAGGCAGAGCGGCGGCAACGTCGCGAGCTGGCCTTTAAGGCTTCGATAACCCAACCCAAGCGACGATCGGGGCGGCCTCAAGGGCCGCCCTTTTCGTTGGGTGAACCGGACCAAAAGCCGCTCTTTCCGTTCCCGTTCCGTTCTCATATACTCCACGAAATGAGCTACAGTGCACGCAAGAACGAATCATCACGGAACAGGTCGAAAATGACCGACGATCTCTTCGGGGGCGCGGCCCCCAAGCGCGCGGCTGCAGCTTCGGCGCGGAACGCAGCCGTCAAGGTTGCCCGCAACCTGCCCCAGCAGGGCACCCCTGGCGAGGCGGGCTACGATGCCTCCACGATCGAGGTGCTGGAGGGGCTGGAGCCCGTCCGTCGTCGGCCGGGCATGTATATCGGCGGCACGGACGAGAAGGCGCTGCATCACCTCTTCGCCGAAGTGATCGACAACGCCATGGACGAGGCGGTCGCGGGTCATGCCACCTTCATCGAGGTGGAGTTGGAGGAGGGCAACTGGCTCTCCGTGACCGACAACGGCCGCGGGATCCCCGTGGACCCGCACCCCAAGTTCCCGAAGAAGTCGGCGCTCGAGGTCATCATGACCACGCTGCATGCCGGCGGTAAGTTCGATTCCAAGGTCTACGAAACGTCGGGTGGCCTGCACGGCGTCGGCGTGTCCGTGGTGAACGCCCTCTCCGAAACCCTGGAGGTGGAGGTCGCCCGTGGGCAGCAGCTCTACCGGCAGATCTTCTCCCGCGGCGTCCCGAAGGGGAAGATCGAGACCGTGGGCCGCGTGCTGAACCGGCGCGGCACCAAGGTGCGCTTCAAGCCCGACCACCAGATCTTCGGCAAGGAAGCCCATTTCCTGCCCCGGCGCCTGTTCAAGATGGCGCGCTCGAAGGCCTACCTCTTCGGGGGCGTCGAGATCCGCTGGAAATGCGCGCCCGCGCTCCTCGCCGGCGTCGACAAGGTGCCGGCGGAGGCCACCTTCAAGTTCCCGAACGGGCTGAAGGACTACCTCGCCCGCGATATCGCGGGGAAGGAGCTCGTTGCGGACCAGGTGTTCGCCGGCAAGATCGTGAAGACCGGCGGCCACGGCTCTCTCGAGTGGGCGGTGGCCTGGATGGCGAACGAGGACGGGTTCTCGTCCTCCTACTGCAACACGATCCCGACGCCCGAGGGCGGCACCCACGAGAACGGCCTGCGCATCGCCCTGCTGCGCGGCCTGCGCGAGCATGCCGAGCGCGTCGGCCAGCAGAAGCGCATGGCGGCGGTCACCACCGACGACGTGATGGCGACCTGCGCCTCCATGCTCTCGGTGTTCATCCGCGAGCCGGAATTCCAGGGCCAGACCAAGGACAAGCTCGCCACCGTGGAGGCCGGCCGCATCGTCGAGAACACGGTGCGGGACGCCTTCGACCACTGGCTCGCCATGTCGCCCCAGCAGGCCAACAAGCTGCTCGACTGGGTGATCGACCGGGCCGAGGAGCGCCTGCGCCGGCGCCAGGAGAAGGAGGTCGCCCGCAAGACCGCCACCCGCAAGCTGCGCCTCCCCGGCAAGCTCGCGGATTGCACCAATGCGGGCGCCAAGGGCTCCGAACTCTTCATCGTCGAGGGCGACTCGGCCGGCGGCTCCGCCAAGCAGGCGCGCGACCGCTCGAACCAGGCCGTGCTGCCGCTTCGCGGCAAGATCCTCAACGTGGCCTCGGCCGGCAAGGACAAGCTGCACCAAAACCAGCAGCTCTCCGACCTCGTCCAGGCCCTCGGCTGCGGCACGGGCACCGGCTACCGCGAGGGGGACCTGCGCTACGACAAGGTGATCATCATGACGGACGCCGACGTGGACGGCGCCCACATCGCCTCGCTGCTGATCACGTTCTTCTACCGCCAGATGCCCCGCCTCATCGACGACGGGCACCTCTACCTCGCGGTGCCCCCGCTCTACCGCCTCACGCAAGGCGCGAAGACCGTCTACGCCCGCGACGACGCCCACCGGGAGCGGCTGCTCAAGACCGCGTTCAAGGGCAACGGCAAGGTCGATATCGGCCGCTTCAAGGGTCTCGGCGAGATGATGCCGAGCCAGTTGAAGGAAACCACCATGGACCCGAAGAAGCGCACGCTTCTGAAGGTGATGGTGGAGGCCGACGAGCGCCCCGACACCTCGGACGCCGTGGAGCGCCTCATGGGCAACAAGGCCGAGGCGCGCTTCACCTTCATCCAGGAGCGCGCGGCCTTCGCGAACGAGGCGGAGCTGGATATTTGATCCCTGTCATTCCGGGGCGGCGCAGCCGAGCCCGGAACCCAGATGGCGCGATCCATCCGGAGACATCTCCTGGGTTCCGGCCCGCCGCTCACGCGGCGACCGGAATGACGGTGCTAAACCTTCCCCCGCTCCTGCGTGAGCCAGGCCATCAGCGCGCGGTTCACGGCTTCGGGCTGCTCGAGGGTCGATAGGTGCCCGCAGCGGGGCACCACCACGAGGGATGCCCATTCCACGGCCTCGGCCATTTCCCGCGACAGCTCGGGCGGGGTGAGCGCATCCTGCTCGCCCACGAGAACCAGGGTCGGGATCTCGATGCCCGGCAGCATGGGCCGGGAATCGGCCCGCCCGATGATCGCCCGCTGCTGGCGCACGAAGGCCTCGGGCCCCGATTCTCGCAACATCGTGAGCACGGTCTCCTCGATGGCCGGGTCCGCGCGGTGATCGGGATGAACGAGGCGGTCCCACAGGGCCGTGTGGACCTCCTCGAACCGGCCGCCCTCGGCCAAGGCCATGAGCCGGTGGCGGTTGGCGGTGGCCTCCGGGGTGTCGGGCCGGGCGCTGGTGTCGAGGAGCGCGAGGCGCGTGATGCGCTCGGGCGCCTGCCGCAGGACCTCCAGCGCGATGTACCCGCCCATGGAGAGCCCCGCGAGGGCGAAGCGCTCCGGCGCCTGGCTCAAGAGCCGCCGGGCGATCGCCGCCATGGTGTCGTCCTGCCGGTGGTCGGCGACGAGGATGCGGCAGGAGCCCTTCAGGGCCTCGATCTGGGGCGCGAAGAGGCGTCCCGTGCAGTTCAGACCGGGCACCAGAACCAGCGTTTCGAACTCAGCCATAGGGGAATCGCGCCCTTTCGATTGACAACACCGAAGCTTATCCTATGGTCCGCCCGTCTTTCGCCAGGGTACCTGCACGGCAAATCCCTGCTTCCGAAGCGAAACTAAGTGTTGCGCCCGTTCGTTGCCGCTTCTGAGCGGTGCTCTTGCGGCGCCCTGCCCCGGAACGGTTTTCTTAACTGATGGCATTCAACGAACTCGGTCTGAGCGATAAAGTCCTGCAAGCCGTGGAGGCCTCGGGATACACGGAGCCAACGCCGATCCAGGCGCAGGCGATCCCCCATGTGCTCGCGCGCAAGGATGTGCTCGGCATCGCCCAGACCGGCACCGGCAAGACCGCCGCCTTCACCCTGCCGATGCTGACCCTGCTGGAAACGGGCCGCGCCCGGGCCCGCATGCCCCGCACGCTGATCCTGGAGCCCACCCGGGAACTCGCGGCCCAGGTCGAGGACAGCTTCGTCAAATACGGCGTGAACCATCGCCTCAACGTCGCCCTCCTCATCGGCGGCGTGTCCTTCGGCGATCAGGACATGAAGATCACCCGCGGCGTGGACGTGCTCATCGCGACGCCGGGCCGGCTGCTCGACCATTTCGAGCGTGGCAAGCTGCTGCTCTCCGGCGTCGAGCTCCTCGTCATCGACGAGGCCGACCGCATGCTCGACATGGGGTTCATCCCCGACATCGAGCGCATCGTGAAGCTCGTGCCCTTCACCCGGCAGACCCTGTTCTTCTCGGCCACCATGCCGCCGGAGATCCAGCGGCTGGCCGACGCCTTCCTGCACAACCCGATCAAGGTGGAGGTCGCCCGCGCGGCCTCGACGGCAGCAACGATCACCCAGCGCCTGGTGGCCACGGGCCGGGAGCCGCACGAGAAGCGCGACACGCTCCGCGGCCTCATCCGCAACGCCGTCGACCTCCAGAACGCGATCGTGTTCTGCAACCGCAAGCGCGACGTGGCGGTGCTGCACCGCTCGCTCCAGAAGCACGGCTTCAATGCGGCGGCGCTCCATGGCGACATGGACCAGCACGCCCGCATGGCGGCGCTCGACGGCTTCCGGAAGGGCGAGACCCCGATCCTGGTGGCGAGCGACGTGGCGGCCCGCGGCCTCGACATCCCGGCCGTGAGCCACGTGTTCAACTACGACATCCCCCACCACGCGGAGGATTACGTCCACCGCATCGGCCGCACCGGCCGCGCGGGCCGGGCCGGCGCCTCCTTCACCCTGGTGGCGCGCGGCGACGAGAAGTCGCTCAACGCCATCGAGGCGCTCATCAAGCAGCCGATCGAATGGGCCGGCACGACCCTCACCGACCTGCCCCCCTCCGACGAGGAAGGGCGTCCGCGCCGCCGCGAGGTCCGCACCCGCGGCCGGAGCGGCGAACGGCGCGGCGAGGACCGGCGCGGCGGGCGCGTGCGCCGTCCGCGCTCCGAGGAAACCCGCGAGGATGCGGCCGAGGCCCCGATGCGCGAGGAGACCGCCCAGCGGGAGCCACGTCCGCCCCGGTCCGAAGCGCGCCAGGAGACAAGAGAGCCGCGGGAGCCCCGCGAACGGCGGCCCGACGGGCGCCGCGAGCTGCAGGAACGCCGCGAGCCCCAAGAACGCCGGGACCCACAGGAACGCCGGGAGCCGCAGGAACGCCGCGAGTCCAGAGAGCCGCGGCAGGATCGCCGGGAGCCCGGGCCGGAGCAGCATCGCGACGAGACCCCGGCCCGCCATCGGGATCCGAACGAGCGGCACCGCCATCATCGCGAGCGCGAGCGGGATAACGACCCGCCGGTGGTGGGCTTCGGTGGCGACGTTCCCGCCTTCCTGCTCCGCTCGACCTTCGTGCCGAAGCGCCCGCGGGTGGAAGAGCCGGAAGAAACCGAGACCGAAGACTAGGCCGCCGAGCGGCGGGCTCTCGGCTTCTTGAGCGCCTCGGCCCGGGCGGCCGCATCGAGCGCCAGCCGGGCCCAGAGCGCTGCCGCGGCCGGGTCCTCGGAAGCCTCATCGGGCATGAGCCAATAGCTCGTCTGATAAGCCGTGCCGCCCTTGGTGTAGGCGAAGGCGCACGAGCCGGCGGCGGCAAGCCGCGGGCGAAGCTCGGCGCCGGTTTTCAGGTAGATTTCTCCGCCGACCTCCAGGGCGAAGATCCGGCCCTGGAAGTAGACCCCCTGCCCGCCGAACATGCGGCGGGTCCTCACGGGGCCCAGCTCCTGGAACAGGTCCTGGATGGCTTCGGGATCCATGGCAAAGCCTAGCCTCAGATCATCCCTCCCCGCCAGGGGAGGGTGGCCTCGCGAGAGCGAGGTCGGGTGGGGTGGGGTGAACCACCAACCTCTCAGCACTGAGCTTCCATCCCACCCGCCCCTGCGGGGCACCCTCCCTTGGCAGGGAGGGAATTCGCTACTCGGCAGGCTGCAAGGTCGCGGGCGTGATCGCCACCGACTCGCCGCAGCCGCAGGCGGAAGTCTGGTTCGGGTTGTTGAACACGAACTGGGACGAGAGCTTCGTGGTCTGGAAGTCCATCTGGGTGCCGAGCAGGAAGAGCACGGCCTTGGGGTCCACCAGCACGGTCACGCCCTTGTCCTCCACGACCTCGTCGAGGGGGGAGACGCTCTCGGCGTATTCCATGGTGTAGGACATGCCGGCGCAGCCGCCGTTCTTCACGCCGACCCGCACGCCCACGATGGGCTTGTCGGATTTGGCGATGATGCTCTTCACGCGGTCCGCCGCGGCGTCGGTCAAGGTCATGACCTTGAACTTGGGGAGTGCCATGGGTCTCTCCTGACAGCCGGGTTCAAGGCCCGGGCCAATGAGGCTATGCCTCTATGTAATCACGCTTTGGGCTAACGTCGAGTTCCAAGCCGCGGCGAAGCTTAGACCACAGGGCGGAAACAGGGGGTTTACGATGCCGTCGGTCATCGAAAAGGTAGGGCAGATCGCCCTCACGGTCGCCGACGCCGACCGCTCGCAGGCTTTCTACGGCGACGTGCTGGGCCTGCCCCTGCTCTACCGCTTCGACACCCTCGTGTTCTTCGACCTCGGCAATCTGCGCCTGATGCTGGGCCAGGGCGAAGACGTGGAGCCCGGGAACGCCTGCATCTACCTTCGCGTCGGCGACATCGACGCCGCCCACGCGGCTCTGGGGGCCAAGGGGCTCACCTTCCAGGACGGGCCCAAGCTCATCGCCCGCATGCCCGACCACGAGCTCTGGATGGCGTTCTTCCAGGATCCGGACGGGCATCAGCTGGCATTGATGCACGAGAAGCGCTGAAGGGCCTTTTCGGCGCCTACCACATATCGAGGGCGACGCGGGCCTCGTCCGACATGCGGCTTTGATCCCACGGCGGGTCGAACACCATATTGACGTTGACGCTCTGCACGCCCTGCACCGAGGCCACGGCGTTCTCGACCCAGCCCGGCATCTCGCCCGCCACCGGGCAGCCCGGGGCCGTGAGCGTCATGTCGATGGAGACGTTGCGGTTGTCGTCGATCTCGACCCGGTAGATCAGTCCGAGCTCGTAGATGTCGGACGGAATCTCAGGGTCGTAGACGGTTTTCAGGGCCGCGACGATGTCGTCCGTCAGCCGCTCCAGCTCGTCCGGCGGGATCGTCGCGCTGGGAGCGACCTGGGGCTGGTTCGGGGCGGTGTCGGCCTGGGGGGCAGCGGTCACGGTTGTCATCCTTACCCGAAGAGGCTCTCGGCCTTCTGGAGCGCATCCGCCAGCTTATCGACTTCGGCCATGGTGTTGTAGAGGCCAAACGAAGCACGGCAGGTCGAGGTGGCGCCGAAGCGGTCGAGGAGCGGCATGGCGCAATGGGTGCCGGCGCGCACGGCGACGCCCTGGCGGTCGATCACGGTGGCGACGTCGTGGGCATGCGCCCCCTTCATCTCGAAGGCGATGATCGCACCCTTGCCCTCGGCCTGACCGATGATGCGGATGCTGTTCATGCGCCTCAAACGCTCGTGGGCGTAAGCACTGAGCGCCGCCTCGTGGGCCTGGATGTTCTCGCGGCCGAGCTTCATCATGTAGCGCAGAGCGGCGCCGAGGCCGATCGCCTCGATGATCGGCGGCGTGCCGGCCTCGAAGCGGTGCGGCGGCTCGTTGTAGGTGATGCCCTCGCACAGAACCTGCCGGATCATCTCGCCGCCGCCCTGATAGGGCGGCATCTTGGCCAAGAGCTCGCGCTTGCCGTAGAGCACGCCGATGCCGGTGGGGCCATACACCTTGTGGCCCGTGAAGATGTAGAAATCTGCGTCGAGATCCTGGACGTCCACGTTGAGGTGAACCGCGCCCTGGGCGCCATCCACCATCACGGGCACGCCGTGGGCGTGGGCGATGCGGATGATCTCCTTCATCGGCGTCACCGTGCCGAGCACGTTCGACATATGCGTGATCGCGACGATCTTGGTGCGGGGCGTGATGAGCTTCTCGTACTCATCCAGAAGGAAGTTGCCCTCGTCGTCCACCGGCACCCATTTGATCACCGCGCCCTTGCGCTCGCGCAGGAAGTGCCAGGGCACGATGTTGGAATGGTGCTCCATGATCGAGAGGATGATCTCGTCACCCTCCTCGATGGCCATGCGCCCGAAGGAATCCGCCACCAGGTTGTAGGCTTCGGTGGCCGATTTCGTGAAGATGATGTCGTCGACCGAGGGCGCGTTGATGAAGGCGCGCACGCTCTCGCGGGCTTCCTCGAAGCCGTCCGTCGCCGCATTCGCCATGTAGTGCAGGCCGCGATGGACGTTGGCGTAGCCCGTCTCCATGCAGCGCACCATGGCGTCGATGACGGCACGGGGTTTCTGGGCCGAGGCCGCGTTGTCGAGGTAGACGAGCGGCTTGCCGTAGACCTGTTGGGCGAGGATCGGGAACTCGGCCCGGATCGCCTCGACGTCGTAGGGAGCCGTGAAAGGTGCGTTCATGGTTGCCTCTTGAACCCCTCTCCCCGCAGGCGGGGAGAGGTCGAGTCGCGCTTAGCGCGACCGGGTGAGGGGGACTGGACGGTAGAGCTCGATCCTGAGAGCCCCCTCACCCCCGCCTGCTTCGCAGGCTCGTTCGCTTCGCGAACCCTCTCCCCGCTTGCGGGGAGAGGAGTAACCTTTAGCCCCGCGCCCTGAGCCAGCCCTCGACCGACGCGATGAGCGACTCTCGCGCGCCCTCATGGGCGACGCCTTCGATGGCTTCGCCGAGGAAAGCCTGGATCAGCAGGCTCTCGGCCTCGGCCTTCGGCACGCCGCGGGCCATGATGTAGAAGAGCAGGTCCTCGTCCAGCGCGCCGCTCGTGGCGCCGTGGGCGCATTGAACGTCGTCGGCGAAGATCTCGAGCTCGGGCTTGTTGTTCATGGTGGCGCCGTCGCTCAGCAGCAGCGAGGCCGACATCATGCGCCCGTCCGTCTTCTGGGCCTGGGGCTCGACGATGATCTTGCCCTGGAACACGCCCGTGGCGTCGCCGTCGATCACGGTCTTGAACAGCTCGCGGCTGGTGCAGTGCAGGCCCGCATGGGTGGCGACGAGCGTGCTGTCCGCGTGCTGGCGGGCCTTGATCATGGTGGCGCCGTTGATGTTCGCGAGCGTGTGGTCGCCCGTGAACATCACATAGACCTGGTGCCGCGAGATCGCGCCGCCGATCACGGCGTTGAAGGAATCGAACGACACGTGCTGGCCGAGCCGCGCCGTGAGCGTCGAGAGCGCGAGCGCCCCGTCGCCCGTGCCGTTGAAGCGCACATGGTCGACCTTGGCGCGGTCCGCGACCACGAACTCCACCACATCGTTGAGCTGCGAGGCGACGCCGTTCGGACCCTCGTGGGTCTCGAAGATCGTGCAGGATGCGGCTTCCTCGACTACGACGAGCGTGCGGGTGGCGGTCGCGACCGCCCCCTCGCCTGCCGTGACGAAGCGCAGATGGATCGGCCGATCGACCGAGGCATTGGCGGCGACGCGGATCAGCACGCCGTCCGTGAGGAAGGCGGTGTTGAGCCGGTAGACCGGGTTCTCCATGGCGAGCGGCACGGGGCTCAAGTGTCCGAGCAGCTGGTGCCCCGACACATGCGCCTCAGCGGTGGTGACCACCTCCACGCCGTCCGGCAGGCCGTCGAGGTCGGAGGCCTCCGGCACCACATGGCCGTTGACGATGGCGATGCGCACCGCGTCCAGCCCGGCGAAGGCTTCGGCCGAGGCGAGAGCGGCGTTCGCCTCCTCCACCGAGGGACGCTCCGCGAAGGGCGCGGCCTCGCGCATGGCGGCGCGCAGATCCGTGTACTTGAAGGCTTCAACGCGGCGGTGCGGCAGGCCGACTTCGATGAAGTCGCTGAACGCCTTCACGCGCCCGTCGCGGTCGCCGGGGAGCTTCTGCTTCGCGGCCTCGAAGGCCTGCGCGAGCGCGGTCTCGGCCGGCGTCCGCATCAATGTGACGGCTGCCATTGCGTTACTCCGCCGCCGCGTGCTGGCGGTAATCCGCGTAGCCGTTGGCTTCGAGCTCCAGCGCCAGCTCCTTGCCGCCCGACTTCACGATGCGGCCGTTCGCCATCACGTGCACGGTGTCGGGCACGATGTGGCTGAGCAGGCGCTGATAGTGGGTGATGACGAGGAACGAACGATCCTGCGCGCGAAGCGCGTTCACGCCCTCGGACACGATGCGCAGCGCATCGATGTCGAGGCCGGAATCGGTCTCGTCGAGAACGCAGAAGGTGGGCTGCAGCAGCGCCATCTGGAGGATTTCCATGCGCTTCTTTTCGCCGCCCGAGAAGCCGACGTTCAGGGCACGCTTGAGCATGTCCTTTTCGATCTGGAGCTGGCCGGCCGCCGCGTTCACGCGCTTGATGAAATCCGGCGTCGTGAGCTCCGCCTCGCCGCGCGAACGGCGCTGCGCGTTGAGCGCCGACTTGAGGAACGTCATGGTGGCGACGCCCGGTATTTCGAGCGGATACTGGAAGGCCAGGAAGATGCCGGCCGCCGCGCGCTGATCGGGCTCCATCTCCAGGATGTTCTCGCCGTCGAGCAGGATCTCGCCGTCGAGCACCTCGTAATCCTCCTTGCCGGCGATGACATAGGAGAGCGTGGACTTGCCGGACCCGTTCGGGCCCATGATGGCCGCCACTTCGCCGTTGTTCACGGTGAGGTCGAGCCCGTTGAGGATGCGCTTGTCCTCGATCTGGACAACGAGGTTCTTGATTTCGAGCATGGGTCTATTCCGTTCTGGCGTCGTCCTCGGGCGCGCGCTGCGCTGCCTGAGGCTCTAGTTCCGAATGGGCCTGGGCTCCCCGGCTCTAGAGCGCCAAAGCGCTCCGGCCGAGGATCGCGTTCGTTAACCGACCGAGCCTTCGAGCGAGATCGCGATGAGCTTCTGGGCCTCGACCGCGAACTCCATTGGCAGCTTCTGGAGCACGTCCTTCACGAAGCCGTTCACGATGAGGGCCGTGGCCTCCTCTTCCGAGAGGCCGCGCTGCTGGCAGTAGAACAGCTGGTCCTCGGAGATCTTCGAGGTGGTGGCCTCGTGCTCGAACACGGCGGAGGCGTTCTTCGACTCGATATACGGGACCGTATGGGCCCCGCACTCGTTGCCGATGAGAAGCGAGTCGCAGTTCGTGAAGTTGCGCGCGCCGGACGCCTTGCGATGCGCGGAAACCAGCCCGCGATAGGTGTTCTGCGACCGGCCCGCCGAGATGCCCTTCGAGATGATCCGGCTCGTGGTGTTCTTGCCCAGATGGATCATCTTGGTGCCGGAATCCACCTGCTGCATGCCGTTCGACACCGCGATCGAGTAGAACTCGCCGCGCGAGCCGTCGCCGCGCAGGATGCAGGACGGGTACTTCCAGGTGATCGCGGAACCGGTCTCGACCTGGGTCCAGGTGATGACCGAGTTCTTGCCCCGGCAATCGCCGCGCTTCGTCACGAAGTTGTAGATGCCGCCCTTGCCCTGGGCGTCGCCCGGATACCAGTTCTGCACCGTCGAGTATTTGATCTCGGCGTCGTCCAGGGTGACGAGTTCGACCACCGCCGCGTGGAGCTGATTCTCGTCACGCTTCGGCGCCGTGCAGCCCTCGAGATAGGAGACGTAGGAGCCCTTGTCGGCGATGATGAGCGTGCGCTCGAACTGGCCCGTATTCTTCTCGTTGATGCGGAAATACGTCGACAGCTCCATGGGGCAGCGGACGCCCGGCGGGATGTAGACGAAGGACCCGTCGGTGAACACGGCCGAGTTCAGGGTCGCGAAGTAGTTGTCGGTCACCGGCACCACGGTGCCGAGGTACTGGCGCACCAGGTCCGGGTACTCGCGGATGGCCTCCGAGATCGGCATGAAGATCACGCCGGCCTTCTTGAGCTCCTCCTTGAAGGTGGTGACCACGGACACGCTGTCGAACACGGCATCCACCGCGACGCGGTTCGTGGGCTCGACGCCGGCCAGGATCTCCTGCTCGCGGAGCGGAATGCCGAGCTTCTTGTAGGTGTCCAGGATCGCCGGATCGACCTCGTCGAGGGACTTCGGGGCCTGGTTCTTCTTCGGCGCCGCGTAATAGTAGATGTCGTTGTAATCGACCTTGTCGTACGACACCCGCGCCCAGTTCGGCTCCTGCATGGTGAGCCAGCGCTTGTAGGCGTCGAGGCGCCACTGGAGCATCCACTCTGGCTCGCCCTTCTTGGCCGAGATGAAGCGGATCACGTCCTCGGAGAGACCCTTGGGGGCCTTCTCCATCTCGACCACGGTCTCGAAGCCGTACTTGTACTGATCGACGTCGATCGAGCGAACCTGTTCGATCGTTTCCTGCACTGCAGGCATTGGGTCTCTCCTCACCGCTCACGGGTTCAAGGCCCGCGGGTTGATGGATGGGCGGTCAAGCGAAGCCGTTCAGGCCGCGTTCGCCCGCCGTTGATATAGGGATCGCAGCACGGATTCGCACGCTTTCGCGAAGCGAAAGACGTCCTCTTTCGTGCTGTTCCACCCCAAACTCACGCGAATGGCGCCCTCGGCGAGCGCCGGCTCGACGCCCATGGCCTGGAGGACATGGGAGCGCTTCACCTTGCCGGACGAGCAGGCGGAGCCGCTGGAAACGGCGACGCCTGCCAGATCGAAGGCGATCAGGGCCGTCTCGGCCCGCAGGCCCGGCACCGCGAAAGCCACGGTGTTGGGCAGCCGCTCGACGCCCGCGCCGAAGATCACGGCATCGGGCGCGATACGGCCGAGCACGGCCTCCAGTTCATCCCGCAGGCCACGGATGCGGGCCGCGTCCTCGGTCATGGCCTCGCGGGCCGCCTCGGCTGCGGCGCCGAAGCCCGCGATGGCCGCCACGTTCTCGGTACCCGCGCGGGCGCCCCGCTCCTGGCCGCCGCCGCGGAGCAGCCGGTCCGCGATCTCGACCCCCTCGGAGGCGAGCACGATCGCGCCGACCCCTTTGGGCCCGCCGAGCTTGTGCGCGGAAAGCGTCAGCACGTCGGCGCCGAGCGCCGCCATGTTCACCGGCACCTTGCCGGCCACCTGGACCGCATCGCTATGGAGGAGCCCGCCGGCAGCGCGAACCACCCTCGCGGCCTCGGCCACAGGCTGCAGCACGCCGGTTTCGTTGTTGGCGGCCTGGATCGACACCAGCACCGGCCCCTCGGCCCGCCCCAGCCGCGCTTCGAGCCAGGCGAGATCGACGATGCCGTTGGCGTCCACGGGAATGCGCTCGACGGCGTCCGCCGGGAAGCGGTGCCCGTCGAGGACGCAGGGGTGCTCGGCCGCGCCGACCAGCAGAAGCCGTGCGCTCGCGCCGCCGGGCCGTCGCAGCGCGGGCGACAGCACCGTCGCGCTGGACTCGGTTCCGCCGCTCGTGAACACCACATTCTTCGCCGCGGCGCCGACAAGGGCCGCGACCTGCTCGCGGGCGGCCTCAATCGCGGCCCGGGCCGCGCGGCCCTCGGCGTGAACCGAGGAGGCATTGCCGGGCAGCGACAAGGCGCGCAGGACCGCCTCCGCCGCCTGCGGCCGGAGGGCCGAGGTTGCGTTGTGGTCGAGGTAGCTGCGCGGGCTCGGCTCCATGCTGCCTTTGCCGTTTGGGGCTGCCCTGCCGGTCTCCCGGCAGCTGGCGCCCGTGACTAAAAACCTTGCAATCGACCGGGGTTGCCGTGCTAAAGCACCGCAACCACATCAGGATCGATCCACGCCTGATGGGCCGTCCAGGGGACCTGCCCCTTGCGGGCAGCCCGCGGGCGACCGTCTTTAGAATTATTCTAAAGCGGATTTAGGGAAGGCCGGGGCCTTGAGTCAAGGCCGCGCTCCGGTTTGCGGCTGCGCCACGGCCTTATCCGCCACCCAAGAGGTCTGTTGTTCATGCCTGAGGTCATCTTCACGGGTCCCGCCGGACGCATCGAGGGGCGCTATCAGCCCGCGAAGCAAAAAGGGGCTCCGATCGCGATCATCCTGCACCCCCACCCGCAATTCGGGGGCACGATGAACAACCAGATCGTCTACAACCTCTTCTATAACTTCGTGAACCGCGGCTTCTCGGCCCTGCGCTTCAACTTCCGCGGCGTCGGCCGCAGCCAGGGCTCGTTCGACCACGGCCAGGGCGAGTTGTCGGATGCCGCCGCGGCCCTCGACTGGGCCCAGTCCGTGAACCCGGATGCCCGCGCCTGCTGGATCGCCGGCGTGTCCTTCGGATCCTGGATCGGCATGCAGCTTCTCATGCGCCGCCCGGAGATCGAGGGCTTCATCTCCATCGCCGCCATGGCGAACCGCTACGACTTCTCGTTCCTCGCCCCCTGCCCCTCCTCGGGCCTGTTCGTCCACGGCTCCGAGGATCGCGTGGCGCCCGTAAAGGATGTGGTGAGCGTGATCGAGAAGGTGAAAACCCAGAAGGGCGTGAAAATCGAGCATGCGGTGGTGGACGGCGCCAACCACTTCTTCGACGGCAAGGTCGACGAATTGATGCTCAGCGTCGACGAGTACCTCACGAAGCGCCTCGGCAAGGCCGAACAGGCCGCCTGACGCATCGGCTTCGATATCGAACCGCGACGAAGCCCGGGATCCAGCCCGGGCTTTCTTGTTTGAACCGCCCTTCCGCAAGGTCGCACCCGCCTGACTTTGCGGTCGAGCTTGCTATAAGCAGCCCCAATCCATTGTGCCGGACCCGGCCGGCGACAGCCCTGGACGGCTCTCGCGCGTGGGACGGCGTCGTATCGCGCCCCGAGGAGCCCTCATGATCCCGAACGCCACCCGGTCCTTCAACTTCGATCTCGGTGAAACCGCCGAGGCCATCCGCGAAACCGTGCGCGACTTCGCGCAAAGCGAGATCGCGCCGCGGGCCGAGGAGATCGACCGCACCAACCAGTTCCCCCGCGACCTGTGGGAGCCCATGGGGGCGCTCGGCCTCCACGGCATCACGGTCGAGGAGGAATATGGCGGCGCGGGGCTCGGCTACCTCGAGCACGTGGTCGCCATGGAGGAGGTCTCGCGGGCCTCGGCGTCCGTGGGCCTCTCCTACGGCGCGCATTCGAACCTGTGCGTCAACCAGATCCGCCGCAACGGCAACGAGGCGCAGAAGCGCAAATACCTGCCGAAGCTCATCTCCGGCGAGCATGTGGGCGCGCTGGCCATGTCGGAGCCGGGCGCGGGCTCGGACGTGGTGTCCATGCGCACCCGCGCCGACAAAAAGGGCGACCGCTACGTGCTCAACGGCAACAAGATGTGGATCACCAACGGTCCCATCGCCGAGACGCTCGTGGTCTACGCCAAGACCGATCCGGAAGCCGGCCCGCGCGGCATCACGGCGTTCCTGATCGAAAAGGGCATGAAGGGCTTCTCGACCCACCAGAAGCTCGACAAGCTCGGCATGCGCGGCTCCGACACCTGCGAACTCGTGTTCGAGGATTGCGAGGTCCCGGAGGAAAACGTGCTGGGCCAAGTCGGCAAGGGCGTGAACGTGCTCATGTCCGGTCTCGATTACGAGCGCGCGGTGCTGGCCGCGGGACCGCTCGGCATCATGCAGGCCTGCCTCGACGTAGCGCTGCCTTACGTCCACGAGCGCAAGCAGTTCGGCCGGGCCATCGGCGAGTTCCAGCTCGTCCAGGGCAAGGTCGCCGATATGTATGTGGAAATGAACGCCGCCAAGGCCTACGTCTACGCCGTCGCCAAGGCCTGCGACCGGGGTGAGACCACGCGTGAGGACGCCGCCGGCGCCATCCTCTACGCCGCCGAGAAGGCCACGAAATGTGCGCTGGACGCGATCCAGCTGCTGGGCGGCAACGGCTACATCAACGATTACCCGACCGGCCGCCTGCTCCGCGACGCCAAGCTCTACGAGATCGGCGCCGGCACGAGCGAGATCCGCCGCATGCTGATCGGGCGCGAGCTGTTCGAGAAGACGGCCTAAAGCTCATCCCGTTTCGATGCCCTGCCCTCCGTGCTATACATGTATAGCACGGAGGTCCCACCCATGCTTGCCTTGCGCCTTCCCCCTGAGATCGAGAAGCGCCTCGACGCTTTGGCTCGGCAAACCGGCCGCACCAAAAGCTTCTATGCCCGCGAGGCCATTATCAGACACATCGAGGATCTCGAGGATGCTCACCTCGCCGCCGATCGGCTGCGCGAGAACGGTCCGCGTGTGACGCTTGAAGACCTCGAAAGCGAACTCGGCTCCGACGACCGGTCGTGAGCGGTCAGCCGTTTTGGCGTGTCGAGTTCGACAGCGCCGCCGCCAAGGAGTTGCGCAAGCTCGACGCGAAGGCGCAGCGGCTCATCCTGCGCTACCTTCGCGAGAGGATCGCCACCGCCGAGGATCCAAGGCGTTTCGGCAAACCCCTCGTAGGCGACATGGCCGGCCTTTGGCGTTACCGCATTGGGGATTATCGGGTCGTGGCAACCTTCGAGGATGACGCCCTGATCGTCCTCGTTCTCCGCGTGGCGCATCGGCGTGAGGTGTACGACTGAGTGCACCCGCTTGGCTAAGGCACGGAGCGCCCTAGCTCGTTCCAACAACACAGGGCCGGATTCATGAACCCCATCATCGTCGAAGCGAACGGCGCCCGCATTCCGGCCATCGGGCTCGGGACCTGGCAGCTGAAAGACGAAACCTGCGTCGAAGCCGTCCGCGCGGGCCTCGCAGCCGGTTATCGCCATGTCGATACCGCGGCCATGTACGAGAACGAGGAGGCGGTGGGCGAAGGCCTGCGCGCCGCAGGGCTCGGCCGTGACGAGGTGTTCGTGACCACGAAGGTCTGGCACACCGAGATCGCGCCGGGGCGGTTGGAGCGCTCCGCGGAAGCCAGCCTCAAGCGCCTGCGGCTCGACCAGGTGGACTTGCTCCTCATCCATTGGCCGAGCCCCGAGGTCCCGGTCCGCGAAGCGGTCGAGGCGCTCGTGAACGCGAAACGCCGCGGGCTCGCGCGCCACATCGGCATCTCGAACTTCTCTGCGAAACTCGTCGAGGAGGCGGTCGCGGCGAGCGACGAGCCCCTCGTGACAAACCAGTGCGAGTACCACCCCTACCTCAACCAGGATCGGGTGCGCGCGGCCTGCGCGCGGCACGGGCTCTCCTTCACCTCCTACTGCCCCCTCGGCCGCGGCGATCTCGTCAACGACGCCACCGTGCAGGAGATCGGCCGCACCTACGGCAAGACCGCCGCGCAGGTGATGCTGCGCTGGCACGTGCAGCAGCCCGGCACCATCGCGATTCCGCGCTCGAGCAAGCCGCATCGCATCGCGGAGAACTTCGCGGTGTTCGATTTCGCGCTCAGCGACGAGGAGATGCGCCGCATCTCGGGCCTCGCCCGTCCCGACGGCCGCATGGTTGCGCCGGACTGGGCGCTGCCTTTGGACGAAGCCGCATAAGGGCTTCGGGTGACTCCGGCGGCTTGAGCCGCTAAGGGCTTCGGAACGTTTCCCGGAGCCTCCCATGACCCTCGACAAAGCCATCGCCGACGCGCTGCGCGCCACCACCACGGCCACCCTCACGACGGTGCTGCTGAAGAAGGGCATCCGCCGCTGCTGGATGAACGGGCCCATGCCCCTGTTCAACGCCGGCGAGCGCGTGGTGGGCCGCGCCTTCACGCTTCGCTTCGTGCCGGCGCGCGAGGACCTCGCCACCCCCGAATCCTGGTCCTCGCCGCGCTCCACTCGCGCCGCCATCGAGGACATGCCGGAGGGCTGCATCGCGGTCGTGGATGCCATGGGCGTGCAGGATGCGGGCATCTTCGGCGACATCCTCACCGCCCGCATGAGGAAGCGCGGCGTCGCGGCGCTCGTCACGGACGGCGTGGTGCGCGACGGCGAGGGCGTGGAGGGCACGGGGCTGCCCGTGTGGTGCACGGGCGTCGCGGCGCCGGCCTCCGTCGCCGGTCTCACCTTCGTGGGCTGGCAGGAGCCGGTCGGCTGCGGCGGCGTTGCAGTCTATCCCGACGACGTGGTGGTGGCGGACGGCGATGGCGCGGTGCTGATCCCGCAGGCCCTGGTCGCGGAGGTCGCCAATGCCGCCGTCGATCAGGAGCGGCTGGAACTCTGGATCATGCGCGAGATCGAGAAGGGCGTGCCGCTGCCCGGCCTCTACCCGCCGAACGCCGAGACCCGCGCCCGCTACGAGGCCGAGACCGGCAACGGCTAAAGGGTGTTCTACTACGCCTCCAAGATCGCCTGGTTCTTCGCCACGCCCTCAAGCCTTCTGCCGGCGCTCGTCGCGGTTGGATTGGTGCTGATGGCGTGGCGGCGGGCACGGCGCCCCGGCTTCGCGCTCGCGGCGCTCGGCACGCTCGCGATCTTCGTGGCCGGCCTCTCGCCGGTGGCCAATTGGGTGGTTCTGCCCCTCGAACAGCGCTTCCCGGCCTACCGGGACGACGGGCGGCCCGTCACCGGGGTCATTGTGCTCGGCGGGGCGCTCGAAAGCGAGGTGGCCGACCGGCGCGGCCAGGTGACCCTGAACGAGGCCGGCGAACGGCTCACCGCCATGGCGGATCTCGCCCGGCGCTATCCTGACGCCCGCATCGTGTTCACGGGCGGGGGCAGCACGATCCTGCGCGACGAGCTCTCGGAAGCGGTCGCGCTCCAGCGCTTCGCCGGCTCGCTCGGGATCGCACCGGAGCGCATTCTGTTCGAGACCGAGTCCCGCACCACCGCCGAGAATGCGAGCCTCACCCGGCGTCTCGTGGAGCCGAAGCCGGGCGAGCGCTGGCTCCTCGTCACCTCCGCCTTCCACATGCCCCGCTCGATCGGCTGCTTCCGCCAGGCGGGGTTCGAGGTCGTGGCCCATCCGGTGGATTTCCGCACCCGCGGACCGGAGGATCGCTGGAAGCCCTTCAGCTTCGTCTCCGAGGGTCTGCGCCGGCTCGACCTCGCCTCCAAGGAATGGGCAGGCCTCGCGGCCTACCGCCTCTTCGGCCAGACCTCCGCGCTGTTCCCCGCGCCGTAACGTCTGCAGCGACGCAAAACACGGCGACATCGCTCTGCAACATGCCGGGCGTCTTTGAGGGCCGTCCTTTACGGAGACCTCGATGACACCCCGCCAGATCGCTCTCGTCCAGGAGAGCTTCCGCCTCGTCCTCCCGATCCGGGAGCAGGCCGCCGCCCTCTTCTACGACCGCCTCTTCACCCTCGATCCGTCGCTCCGCCGGCTCTTCGTCGGCACCGACATGGGCGAGCAGGCCCGCAAGCTCATGATGGCCATCGGCATGGTGGTGGGCGGCCTCACGCGCCTCGATCAGATCATCGGCGAGGTGCGCAATCTGGCCGTGCGCCATGTCGGCTACGGCGTCGAGGAGAGCCATTACGCCACCGTGGGCGAAGCCCTGCTCTGGACGCTGGAAGCGGGCCTCAAGGACGCCTTCACGGCGGAGACCCGCGAGGCCTGGGCCGAAGCCTACACCCTCCTGAGCGGCGCGATGATCGAAGCCGCCCGCGCCGGCACCATGCGCCGCGCGAGCTAGTCGCCTTCGGCGTCCGGCGCCGCGTCGGTGCCGGGCAGAGCCAGCCGGTAGACCCCGCGGAAATCGTCAGGGTCGACCGGGCGGCCCTTGCGCAGCAGCACCACCCTGCCCTGCTTCATGAGCCGCACCGCCACCCGGCGGATCGGCTGCATGAGCGGCCCCCACCCGTCCGGGTGATCGCCGCCAAGCGCCCGCGCCACATCCTGAGGCCCCAGCGTCTTGCCGGGGCGGCGCTCGGCCAGCATCGCCAGCAGACGTTCCTTGATAGCATTCGGATCGACGGTCGGTCGGCTCATGGCGGCGGCGGATCTCCGAGCAGGGCCTCCCGCGCATCGGAGGCGAATTGGCGCTTCCACATCACATAGAGCACCGCGGCGGTCGCGGCGATGAACACATAGGCGCTCACGAACCAGCCGAGATAGGCGAGCGCGAAGAAGAACGCGCGCTGGCCGCGGTTGAAGTGCTTGCCCGCCACCACGCTCATGGCCGCGGCCCGCCGCGCGGCGGCCAAAGCCTCGTCGTGGTTGTCGTCGCGCAGTACCGGCACGGAGCCCACGAGGATCGCCACGTAATTGAACAGGCGGTACGACCACGCGAACTTGAAGAACGCATAGACGAAAACCACCGCGAGCCCCATCACCTTCACCTCCCAGGCCACCCGCGTGGTGGCGAGGCCTAAGGGCAGTTCCGCGAACAGCCCCACCACCGTATCCGTGCTCTGGAACAGGGCCAGCACACCGCCGACTGCGATGAGCGAGGTGGAAGCGAAGAACGCCGTGCCGTTTTGGAGCGAGGCCAGGATCGTGGTGTCCACGATGCGGTTCTCGCGCACCACCAATTGCTCCATCCAGCGGTGGCGGTACTCGTTCATGAGCGGGTTCAGGCCGCGCCGCCCGGCCGGCGTCAGCTCCACCGCGGCCCAATAGGCCATCCAGGCAAGCGCAAAGAACGCGAGCCCGAGGTAGTCGACAATCGTGAAGCCCGTCACAGCCCCCTCCAGCCCCGCCGGTTGATCTCTCGTGCGGGATTGACCAGTTAAGTTCAAGCCGGAGTTCGACGGCGGGCTCCAGACTGTCACCACGGCCGGGTTCAAAGCGGGAGATCGAAGCCATGCCCCAGACCATCACCCGCGGCTACAAGGCCCTTCTCGACGACGCCAACGCGAAGGTCGAAACCCTCACGCCCGCCGATGCCATGGCGCTGCAGGGCCGCGACGACGTGGTGTTCGTGGACATCCGCGATCCGCGCGAATTAGAGCGCGAGGGAAAGATGCCCGGCGCGATCCATTGTCCGCGCGGCATGCTCGAATTCTGGATCGACCCCGAGAGCCCCTACCACAAGCCGGTCTTCGCCGAGGACAAGCGCTTCGTGTTCTTCTGCGCCGGCGGCTGGCGCTCGGCGCTCGCCGCCGCGACCGCGCAGGAGATGGGCCTGAAGCCCGTGGCGCATCTGGGCGGCGGGTTCGGGGCGTGGAAGAAGGAGGGCGGGCCCGTGGACGTGGTGGCGTCGAAGGGCGAGGCCGCGAAATCTTGAATCGCATGTCCCACGAACTCAGCGCAAAGGCCGGCCCCTGACGATCGTCGCCTATATCGGCGCCGCGCTCGCGGAAATCGCGGGCTGCTTCGCGTTCTGGGCGTGGCTCCGGCTCGGGCAGCCCGTGTGGTGGCTCATCCCCGGCATCCTGTCGCTCGCGGCCTTCGCGTGGTTCCTCACCTTCGTGGACGCGAGCGCGGCGGGGCGCGCCTACGCGGCCTATGGCGGCATCTACATCGCGGCGTCGCTCGGGTGGTTGTGGGCCGTCGAGGGCATCCGCCCCGATCGCTGGGACGTGGTCGGGGCCAGCCTCTGCCTCGTCGGAGCCGGCATCATCCTGCTCGGTCCCCGTGCGGCGTGAGCGGCAGCGTTCAAGTGGTCGCCCGCACCTCGAAGCGGCCGGCTTCGGTGCGTTCGGAGACGTCGGCGGCGCTGACCTCCACGCCCTCCACATGGCCGGTGCTCGGCCCGACCCGGCAGACATCCAGCATGGCATCCACCGCGTGGTCGGGGCCGGAGAACACAGCCTCCACGGCACCGTCGCGCCGGTTGCGCACCCAGCCTGCAAGACCGCGCAGTTCCGCCTGATGCTGGGTCCAGGCACGGAAGCCCACGCCTTGAACCTGGCCGCGGATGACGATGTGAACGGTGCGGGTGGTCGGCATGGGGGCTTCGCTCTCCTTCGCTGCGGCTAACGCTTCGCCTGGACGCGGGTTCAGCGGGGGCCGCGGCGAACGGAGGACGGTGCCGAAAACAGCGGGCGCACCTTCGGGGTTTGCGGCACCGGCTGTTCGGCCTGCAGGCGCTGGTGCGGCAGCCACAGCTCCAGCTCGCGCCGGTAATCCGCCGGCAGGCCCGCGGCTTCGGCTGCGGCCACGACCGCTTCCATATATTCGGGCTTCGGCAGGCCGGGTTTCGTGGCGCGCGCGAGGTAGACCAGCGCCCGCCGCGGCCCCTTGTCGGTCAAGACCGGCTGCACGGACTTGCCGTAGAGCCCCGCCGACACGCTCTCCCACCGGTCGAGGGCCGGCACGTCCGCGAGCGCGAGGTCCCACAAGAGTCCCCAAACGGTGCGGCGCGGGTCGCGCATCACGGAGGCGTAGCCGTCGGTCGTCACGAGGAAGCGATGCCGCGCGAGCCGCGCGACGCCCACCGGCTTAGAGGCCGGGCAGCGCGCCTTCATGGCGGCGAGGTCCATGTTGGAACCGTAGGCGAAGTAGAGGGGCATCGCTCGCACCTTCTCCCCTCCCCCTTGCGGGGAGGGGTTGGGGGGTGGGGGTCGGGAGGAGTGAACCGCTGAGGTGGCTTCTGCACACACCGTTACGCGGAACAGCCTGGGCGGTGCCTCTTGCACCACCCCCACCCGGCCGCTTCGCGTCCACCCTCCCCTCAAGGGGGAGGGCAAAACCGCGCCTACGCGAACTCCAGGATCACCGCATCGACCGCAAGGCTGTCGCCTTCCTTGGCGGCGACGCTCTGCACCGTGGCGTCGCGTTCCGCGCGGAGCACGTTCTCCATCTTCATGGCTTCGACGATGGCCAGCGGCTCGCCCACCTTCACCTCCTGGCCGGCCGTGACCATGATGGCCTTCACGAGGCCGGGCATGGGGCAGAGCAGCTGCTTGCCGGTGTCGGCCTCGGCCTTCTCGGGCATGAGCGCGGCGAGCTCCGCCTCGCGGCGGGTATAGACCCGCGCCTCTGACGAAGCCCCCGCATGGGCGAGCAGGAGGCCGTTCAGGATCGGGCGCACCTGCACGGCGACCGACGCGCCGCCGACGCGGCCGGTCCAAACGGGCGCGCCCGGCTTCCAGTGCGATTCCACGGGCCACGCGGTGCCGTCGGCGAATGCCACCGCGATGCCGCCGTCCACGTCCTCGATCGTCACGTCGTGACGCTCATGCCCCAGCATCACCACGCGCTCCCGGTCGAAGCGCACGAAGCCGGCCTCCCGCAGCTGGCCCGAGATCCGGCGCTTCCGCTCGTTCTGGAGGTGATCGACCGCCGCTGCCACCGCGGCCATGCGCAAGGCCATCTCGCCCGTGGGCGCGGGCGCCTTGAACCCGTCCGGGAACTCCTCGGCGATGAAGCCCGTGGAGAGGCGACCCTCGCGCCAGCGCGGATGCTGCATGAGGGCAGCGAGGAAGGGGATGTTGTGGCGGATGCCATCGATGGCAAACGCATCGAGCGCCGTCGCCTGCGCGTCGATCGCCTGCTCGCGGGTCGGCGCATGGGTCACGAGCTTCGCGATCATCGGATCGTAGAAGATGGAGATCTCGCCGCCCTCCCCCACGCCCGTGTCGTTGCGCACCGTGACGCCATCGTGCACGCCTTCCTGGGGCGCGCGATAGGTGACGAGGCGCCCCGTGGAGGGCAGGAAGTTGCGGGTCGGGTCCTCGGCATAGACGCGGCTTTCCACCGACCAGCCGTTGAGCCGCACGTCGGCCTGGGTGAGCCGCAATTTCTCGCCCGCCGCCACGCGGATCATCTCCTCCACGAGATCGATTCCGGTGATCATCTCAGTCACCGGATGCTCCACCTGGAGGCGGGTGTTCATTTCGAGGAAGTAGAAGGAGCGGTCCTGGCCGGCGACGAACTCCACCGTGCCGGCGGAATCGTAGCCCACGGCCTTGGCCAGCGCGACGGCCTGCTCGCCCATCTTCCGGCGTGTGGCTTCGTCGAGCAGCGGCGACGGGGCCTCTTCGATCACCTTTTGATTGCGGCGCTGGATCGAGCATTCGCGCTCGCCCAAATAGATCACGTTGCCGTGCTTGTCGCCGAGCACCTGGATCTCGATGTGGCGCGGATCGGTGATGAACTTTTCCACGAACACCCGGTCGTCGCCGAAGGACGACGCGGCTTCCGATTTGGCGCGCGCAAATCCTTCCGCGACCTCGCCGGCCGAGAAGGCGATACGCATGCCCTTGCCGCCGCCGCCCGCCGACGCCTTGATCATGACGGGATAGCCGATCTCGTCGGCGATGCGCACCGCATGCTCGGGGCTGTCGATGATGCCGAGATAGCCCGGGACGGTGGAGACCTTCGCGGCGGCCGCGGCTTTCTTCGACTCGATCTTGTCGCCCATGGCGGCGATGGCATGCGGATTGGGGCCGATGAAGGTGACGCCGGCCGCGTGAAGCGCCTGCGGGAAAGCCTCGCGCTCGGAGAGAAAGCCGTAACCCGGATGCACCGCTTGCGCGCCGGTCTGGCGGCAGGCTTCCACGATCTTGTCGATCACGAGATAGGATTGCGCCGCGGGCGCGGGTCCGAGGTGCACGGCTTCGTCCGCCATCTCCACATGGAGCGCATCGCGGTCGGCGTCGGAGAACACCGCCACGGTCTTGATGCCCATGCGCCGGGCCGTCTTGATGACGCGGCAAGCGATCTCGCCGCGGTTGGCGATCAGGATTTTGTCGAACATGAGCGCGGGGCCTCGTGCTTAGGCCGTGAGGTGTGGTGAGGCCTTCTAACGAGGCGGAGCCATGGGCGTCTACGCCCATTTTGGGGACGCACGATCCCTCCCTGCCAAGGGAGGGTGGCGCACGAAGGGTGACGGGTGGGATCAGAGCTCACCGCTCCAGCAGGTACCCCGTATTCCCCTCCCGCCGCTTGCAGCGGGGAGGGACTAAGGGTGGGGCGTGCCCGGCGTAGACCTCGATCCAGCAGGACTAAGCACCTCCCTCCCCTCAGGGGAGGGGTTAGGGGTGGGGTGTTGCGCGAAGCGCATCCGGCACGGCGTCAGACGAGCAGCACGGAAGGACGTTGGCCGCAGCGCATCCGGCACGATGGCGGCAGGAAGGATCGCCTGACGGCGAACACCCCACCCGTCACCCTTCGGGTGCCACCCTCCCCTGAAGGGAGGGAGGAGCGTGCTCGACCCGGGCGCGTCTCGCCCAGCATCTCGGAAGCGGAGCCGCCCCCCACCCCTAACCCCTCCCCGCCGCACGCGGGGGAGGGAGATGCGCTCGATCCAGCAAGGTCCATGCGTCCTCCCTCCCCCGAGCGGGGAGGGATTGGGAGCCCTCACGCCGCCAGGCTCGCAAAGGTCGACATCCCGCGGCGGGCGAAGAAGAGGAGTTCGGGATCGACTTCCTGGGCTTCTTGGACGATGGCGCGGGCGATGCGGAGCGCGGTGCCGGTGGGCTCGCCGCAGGTGAAGGCGGTGACGAGCCAGGCGGCGGTTTCGGCCGGCACCCGGCCGGTGGGACGCGAGCCCCACACCACGTAATCGACCATCACGGTGACGAGGAAGTCGCCCCAGGAGGCATGCGCGTCGAGGGTCCGGTCGAGGGCGAGCAGGGCATCGGCCTCGGCGCGGGAGCCGATGCCATCGGTGAGGATGTTGCGCTGAAGCTCGCGAACGTCGTCCTGCGTAATCGCCTTGTTGTCGATAACACGGTCGATGAAGTGGTGAAGGTTTGCGTTGATCATCTGTTTGAGCCTCCCAGCTTTCGAGCTGCCGGTTCCTGTCCTGTTGTCAGAAGCGGTCGGCTTTTGTTGGCGCCGGTTCCTGTCTTGCTGACGGGATGAAGGTGCCATGCGAGGGAGGTCTAAAAAGTTAACAGCCGAATCTGAATCCCCGTTCAGGTTAAGCAACGTTGAGAGTTGATGGTTGCGGGAGTGTTGCTTTCCGGATTGCGTCGCGGCCCCGGACCGGCGCCGGCCGCTGTTTTGCAGCGGTGCAAAGGGCGCTTGTTCGGCTTCCGCTGGAGTTTGCACCGCTTATCTCGCAAGCATGACAGCGGGCCTGACGCGCCCGCCTTCCCGAGGAGGGATCCATGCGCAACCCCGGCATCCACCACGTGACCGCCATCGCCGGCCCCGCCCGGCGCAATTTCGATTTCTATACGCGCACGCTCGGCCTGCGCTTCGTGAAGCGCACGGTGAACTTCGACGATCCGGGCACCTACCACTTCTATTACGGCGACGAGACCGGCAGCCCCGGCACGATCCTGACCTTCTTCCCCTGGGAGCATGTGGCGCCCGGACGGCTGGGCGTCGGGCTCACCTTCGAGACCGCGTTCCGCGTGCCCGAGGGCGCCATCGGCTACTGGGCTCACCGCTTCGTCGAGAAGGGCGTGCCGCACGACGCGCCGGAGCGCCGCTTCGGCGAGAGCGTTCTCGCCTTCAAGGACCCAGACGGGATGAGCCTCTCGCTCGTGGGCGTCACCGGCGCGGAGGCCGAGCCCGCCTGGACCGCGGGCGAGGTGCCGGCGGAGCATGCGATCCGCGGCTTCCAGGGCGTGACGCTCCTCCTCGAGGACGCGGCGCGCACCGGTGCGATTCTCGCGGACGTGATGGGCTTCGTGGAAGGCGGCCGGGAGGGCGCGACGCACCGCTTCACGGCGCCGGGTGCAAGCCTCGGCGGCGTGGTCGACATCCGGGCGGCTGCGGGCTTCCTGCCGGGCCGCCAGGGCGGCGGCTCGGTGCACCACATCGCCTTCCGGGCCGGCGGCGACGCGGAGCAGGCCGAGATGGTGCGGCGCCTCGCCGAGAACCACGGCATCCGCGCCACGGAGCAGCGAGATCGGAACTACTTCCGCTCCGTCTACTTCCGGGAGCCCGGCGGCATCCTGTTCGAGATCGCGACCGACGATCCGGGCTTTGCCGCCGACGAGGCGGTCGAGACCCTGGGCAGCGCCCTGAAGCTTCCGCGGTTCCTGGAGCCGCGGCGGCAGGAGATCGAAGCGGTGCTGCCCGAGCTCGCTTGAAGGCCTGACAAAACGGGAGGGGAGTTCGTTGAACGGGACTCCCCTCTTTCGCACGGGCTCGTTCAACGCCCGCGCGACGCCGCGAGGCGTTCAGCCCTGACCTTTTTCTGTTCACCTGCAGCCGGTTGCACCTGCTCCCTCTGAGGCGGAGCGGGAGAAAGCGTGAGCGATGTCCACCCTCTCCTTCCATCACCGTTTCGTCCCCGCCACGGCCGAAAACAGGCCCACGATCCTGCTCCTTCACGGCACGGGCGGGGACGAGAACGACCTCCTGCCCCTCGGCCAGATGGTATCGGCGGGCTCCGCCCTGCTCTCGCCCTGCGGAAAGGTGCTGGAGAACGGCATGCCGCGCTTCTTCCGCCGCTTCGCCGAAGGCGTCTTCGACGAGGCCGACGTGACTGCGCGGGCGAACGAATTGGCGGACTTCGTGGGCGAGGCGCGGGCGGCTTACGGCCTCCAAGCCCCTGTGGCGCTTGGCTTTTCCAACGGCGCCAACATCGCGGCGGCTCTCATGCTGCTCCGCCCCGAGGTGCTCGCCGGCGCCGCGCTGCTGCGCGCCATGGTGCCCCTGAGCGCTCCGCCCGCGGCCGATCTGTCGGGGAAACGGGTGCTGATCCTCTCAGGCTCCGCCGATCCGATCGTGCCGGCGGAGAATGCCGGGCGCTTGGCCGCGATGCTCGCGCATGCGGGCGCAGAGGTCGATCACCGCACCCTGCCGGTGGGCCATGGCCTGTCCCAGGCGGACGTGAACCTCACGCGGGCGTGGTTCGACGCGCCCTAGTAGGCGGCGGCCATCGAGGGGACGGCCGGCACGAGGCTCGACAGCGCGCGGCCGAGGCTTTGCGTCATGCAGGCGTAGCCCCGGTCGCTCATGTGGAACGCGTCGGACGCCAGCATGGAGCGCAGTTCCTCCGCCGATTGCTCGCCCCAAGCGCGCATGAGCGCAAAGCGCGAGAACACGGAAACCCCGTTCTCGCGCCCGACCTCGCGGACGATCCGCACATAGCGGCGGTACTGCTCCAAGTCCTTGATGCCGGGGAAGAATTGCTGATCGAGGAGAACGATGTCGACACCCGCCTTGCGCGCCGCCGTCACGCCCCGGGTCACAAGCGCCCGGAACTCGGTCTCGTCCCCTCCCCTGACCGCATCGTTGGTGCCGACCTGCCAGATCACGAGATCGGGCTTCGAGGCGATGACGGCCTCAAGCCGCTCGACCGTTTGGACCGCGGTCTCGCCGCCGATCCCCGCATTCTCCACCCGAACGCCATCGAGCTTCCAGGCCGCCTTGAGCTCGACTTCGAGGAGGGCCGGATAGGACTTGTCCTTGGACGAGGCGCCGACGCCCTCCGTCGAGGACGAGCCGATGGCGACGATGCGCACGGGCGTGCGCGCTTGCACGTGCCCGGTGAGCTCGTCCAGGGTGCCGGCCCGCGTGAGGCTCGGCACCGCGGCAGGACAGGGCGCCTCGGCGGCGCCGGCCCCCGTCAGGAGCGAGGCAGTAGCGAAGAAGAAGCAGGCCGCGACGACAGCAGCACGCTGGGCTTGCGCCCGGAGTTTGTCTTGGCCCATTCGAGATATCGCGCCAGCAGGAAGAGTGAGATTGCCCCGAGCAGGGTAAATACCATTCCAACGAGCGCAGGACTAGTCGAGTACCTCACTTCCGAGAGCGTCATGATGACTTCCCCGACGGCAGTGAGGAAGGATCCGACCGCGAAGACCGGCAGAGCCTGACGGCCAAGCCGCTGCAATTCCCCGCCCGCCCGGGTCCGCGCAAGAGCGGCGCCGAGCGGGAGCTGCGACAGGAGATAGGCCAGGGCCAGGAAGTGGACGAGGCGCACGAGGCCGAGATTGCTTTTGTCCACGTCCAGCGAGTGCCGGATGCTCTCCCAGAGCCCGGGCCAGAGCCAGGCCGCATCGGTCGCGATCACGGCCGAGAGGCCGACGATGAGGGCCGAGCCGATGAAGAGCGGCCGGGAATGCGGAGCTGTCCCCTGCCCCCAGGCGATGCCGGTCAGGATCCCGATGGTGAAGAGCAGCTGCCAGGCGAAGGGGTTGAAGTACCAGCTCCCCGGTTCGGGCCAGCTCGGCATGTTGAGTCCCGCGAGGCGTGCGGCAACGTAAAGGCTCAACGAGGCGGCTACGGCCAAGAGCGGATGCAGGCGGACAAGCGCGAAAACCACGGGCGCCCAAAGCAGGAGCATCACGTAAAGGGGCAGGATGTCGAAATAGCCGAGCTGATGGCCGAGAAGGAGGATTCCCGTGACTCCACGGGCAGTGTCATGGAAGACGGACCCGCGTCCGCCGTGCTCGGTCAGGTCGGTGATGCCGCTCAGCACCGTCGCGATCGCGAACACCGCGACGGCGCTGAAGGTCAGGATCAGGTGGACACGATACAGGTGGAGGGCGCGCTTGAGGCACCGCCAGACCACCCCGCGGAAATCGCCTCCGGGAACCTTGGGGTAGTAGACGAGCGCGACGGCAAGACCTGCGATGAACACGAAGGCCTCGGCTCCGTCGGAAAAGCCGAAATTGCGGTGGGTGAAGCGCTCGAGAATGTTGCCCGGGATGTGGTTGACGAAAATCGTCACCAGCACGAAGCCGCGCCAGAAATCGATCGTCCGGTTGCGCTCTGCAGAGCCCATGGCCGCCGCCCATATTCCTTGAACATTGAATGAACGTTCAGGTAGGCGGGTGGGTCTCACCGTGACAGTAAGCTTCATTCACGAAGCGGTGCCGTAACGGTCACGTATTCGTGTGCCTGCAGCTGCGGCAGTTCAGACGTTTCGGGCTCCCCGCGGGCAGCCCGTTACAGCGGAATATTGTCGTGCTTCTTCCAGGGCCGCTCGCTCTCCTTGGAGCGGAGCATCGCCAAGGCGCGAGCGATGCGCCGGCGCGTGGAGTGGGGCATGATCACCTCGTCGATGTAGCCCCGCTCGGCCGCCACGAAGGGCGACATGAACCGGTCCTCGTACTCCTTGGTTTTAGCCGCGATGGTCTCCGCATCCCCGCCGCGGAAGATGATCTCGACCGCGCCCTTGGCGCCCATCACGGCGATCTGCGCCGTCGGCCAGGCATAATTCACGTCGCCGCCGATGTGCTTGGAGGCCATCACGTCGTAGGCGCCCCCGAAGGCCTTGCGGGTGATCACCGTGACGAGGGGCACGGTCGCCTCGGAATAGGCGAACAGCAGCTTCGCGCCATGCTTGATGAGGCCGCCATATTCCTGCGCCGTGCCAGGCAGGAAGCCCGGAACGTCCTCGAAGGTGACGATGGGAATGTTGAACGCATCGCAAAAGCGCACGAAACGGGCCCCTTTGCGGGAGGCGTCGGCGTCGAGCACGCCCGCGAGCACCATGGGCTGGTTGGCCACGAAGCCGACCGTGCGGCCCTCGATGCGGCCGAAGCCCGTGATGATGTTCTTGGCGTAAGATTCCTGGATCTCGAAGAAGTCGCCCTCGTCCACGACTTTGAGGATCAGCTCCTTCATGTCGTAGGGCTTGTTGGGGTTGTCGGGGATCAGCGTATCGAGGGAGTTGTCGACCCGGTTCGGATCGTCGAAGGACGGGAGTTCCGGCACCCCGTCGAGGTTGTTGGCGGGGAGGAAGTCCATGAGGCGGCGCACCTGCAGCAGCGCCTCCACGTCGTTGTCGTAGGCGCCGTCCGCCACCGAGGACTTCGTGGTGTGGACCTTGGCCCCGCCGAGCTCTTCCGCGGTGACGGTCTCGTTGGTCACGGTCTTCACCACATCGGGGCCCGTGACGAACATGTAGGAGCGGTCGCGGACCATGAAGATGAAGTCCGTCATGGCGGGCGAGTAGACGTCGCCGCCCGCGCAGGGACCCATGATCACGGAGATCTGCGGGATCACGCCGGACGCGATGACGTTGCGCTTGAACACCTCGCCATAGCCGCCGAGCGCCGCCACACCCTCCTGAATGCGGGCGCCGCCGGCATCGAAGAGGCCGATCACGGGCGCACGGACCTTCAGGGCCATGTCCTGGACCTTGATGATCTTCTGAGCATGGGCTTCGGAGAGGGAGCCGCCGAAGACCGTGAAGTCCTTGGCGAAAACGAAGACGGTCCGGCCGTTGATGGTGCCCCAGCCGGTCACCACACCATCGCCCGGGATCTTCTGATCGGCCATGCCGAAATCCGTCGAGCGGTGCTCGACGAACATGTCGAACTCCTCGAACGAGCCCTTGTCCAGCAGCGGTTCCAGGCGCTCCCGAGCCGTGAGCTTGCCGCGGGCGTGCTGGGCCTCGATGCGCTTGGCACCGCCGCCGAGCCGCGCCTGCGCACGCCGGTCTTCGAGCCGTTCGAGCATGTCTTTCATGGGGGCACCCTGCTGGAGCCGGCGAACGCCGGAAGGGAAAGGTGGCTGCCCCTTAGCACGCGCTTTTAGGCGCGAGAATGCGTCTCGCGTCGAAGGCTCAGCCCTCGGTCGCGAGACGATACACCTCGGACGCGGCCTTGAAGTCCGCTTCACGGATTTTGCGGCGCTCGCCGGCCTCGTAATCCTCGCCCCAGACGCTTTCCTGATAGCGCTCGTCCGCATGAGCGGCGGCCCAAGCCTCGTCCACATTCAGCCGCCCGTCGGCGTGGGCGAGCGCGATGAGAACCGAACCCGTCAGCGTGGTCATCACGTGAAGGGCGGCCAGCGCGAAGGGGGATTCGATGCGCTCGACCCGCGCCCGCACCGCCGCCATGGCTTCATCCGATTGAGCCACATGGATCACGCCCTCGGCCAGGGCGAAGCGTGCTCCGAGAGCCTCCTGCGCCCAACCGATCACGGGATCCCAGGAAGCGCCCTGCTCCTGGACCAGGCGTTCAGGCGTGCCAGCGCGATAGCAGGTGAGGTCCGAGCCCGCATATTTGGCAATGTCGCCCACAACCTCCGCACGGCGGACGCTGACGCCGTCGATGGCGGAGTTCACGATCCGGGTCACCGGCATGGTGGCAGGGTCGATCTCGGCCGCTTGCCGGCCCCACTCCGCAGCCAGTGCCGCGGCAAGGCCGTAGGTCGGCAAGGCGAGCGGGTGCTTCGCCGGGGTGCGGGCCGTGCGGCCGTCGAGGGTGAGGTGGTACGCGCCCTCGCGCTCCTCGACCCCAGCCTCCTTGTAGAAGCGCTTCGGCAGCGGGGGCTTCATGCCGGCCTGGGCGGCCCGCATCGGGTTCGGCTCGTCGGGAGTTGGAAACCAATCGGTGGAAATCTGATCTGACATGGACATCAGATAGGAATTCCGGACCTCTCCTTGGAGGGGTCGGGCGCGCGGAAATCAGGCGGCAGGCGGGGCGAAGCGGGCGTGGAGCAGCCGGTCAAGCTCGGGGTATGAATCCACGATCACATCGGCACCGGCCTCCCGCACGGCTGCCACGGGGTGATAGCCCCAAGAGACGCCGATCGGCGTCGCCCCGGCGGCCTGGGCCATCATCATGTCGAAGGAGGTGTCCCCGATCATGACCGTATCGGCCGGTTCGCTACCGGTCTCCCCCATGGCCTGGAGGATCATGCCGGGATCGGGCTTCGAAGGGGCGTCGTCGGCGGTCTTGATCACGCCGAAGAAGCGCTCCCAGCCGTGGGTGTCGATGAGGTGCTGGACGCCCCGGCGGGACTTACCGGTGCAAAGCCCGAGGATCACGTCGGCGCGCTGGCTCAAGCGTTGCAGAACCTCCTCGGCGCCTGGAAAGAGCGGCTCCGCGAAGGCAGGGTCCTGCCGCAGCTCGTTGAAGACCTGCTTGTAGGTCTCGGCGATGCTCTCGGCGGGAGCCTTGGGCCCAGCGAGCACCGCCATGGCCTGGACCAGGGTGATCCCGACGATGGAGAGCGAGCGCTCCCGGCTCGGCGGCTCCAGGCCGTGGGCCAGAAAGGCGCGCCGCTGCGATTCCACGATGATGTTCTGGCTGTCGACGAGCGTCCCGTCGACATCGAAGAGGACCAGCTTCATGGGCGGGGGCCGCCATGCGCCGCAGCACCATGCCGAGTGTGAGGGACCAGCTTCACGGGGCCCTACTCCTCGGGAGCCTCGACGATCGGATCGTATTGGCTGGTATCGAGACCGAGCAGATTGAAGCTCTGCTGCATGTGCGGCGGCAGCGGCGCCGTCACGTCGACCGGCTTTCCCGTCCGCGGATGGGGAATGACGATCCGGCGGGCCAGCAGGTGCAGCTTCTGCTGGATGCCGCCGGGCAATTCCCAGTTCTCGATGTCGAAATACTTGGGATCGCCGACGATGGGGTGCCCGATATGCGCCGCATGGGCGCGCAGCTGGTGGGTGCGGCCGGTGACGGGCTTGAGCGAGAGCCAGGCGAGCTTCTGGGCCGAGGTCTCAACGACGGCGTAGTAGGTCAGCGCGTGGCTCGCGCCCTCGTCGCCATGACGGGCGACCTTCATGCGGGAATCGCCCTCCCCGCCCTCCTCCTTGGCGAGGTAGGTGGAGATACGGCCTTGGCGGACGCGGGGCACGCCGGCCACCAGCGCCCAATAGATCTTGCGCGTGGATCGCGAGCGGAAGGACTTCGCGAGCGTCGAGGCCGCAAAGCGCGTCTTTGCGATCACGAGACAGCCCGCCGTGTCCTTGTCGAGGCGGTGCACCAGCCGCGGCTTCTGGCCCTCTTCGTCGCGCATGGCCTCGAGAAGCCCGTCCACGTGACGCTTGGTGCCGGAGCCGCCCTGGACCGCCAGGCCCATGGGCTTGTTCAGGATCAGGAGGTCCTTGTCCTCGTAGAGCACGAGGGATTGCAGGAATTGCCGGTCGTCCTGGTCCTTGGCGGCGGAGCGGGCCACCGGGCGGGGCTGATCGAGCTTCAGCGGCGGGATGCGCACCTTCTGGCCGGCCAGCAGACGATCGTTCGGCTGCGCGCGCTTGCCGTCCACGCGCAGCTCCCCTTTGCGGACGATGCGCTGGATGTGGGTGAACGCGAGCTGCGGAAAGCGGGCCACGAGGAAGCGGTCGACCCGCATATCGGCCTCGTCGGGGTCGACCGTCAGGGTCTGGACCCCGGTCGCCAGCACCTCCGTCGTGGCGGCCTTCGCTTCAGCGCGGGTCGGCTGCCGGGGCGCCTCGTCCCGGGGCTTCGGAGCGGCGGGGGCTGCGGCGCGGGGCGGAGCCGCCCTGGATTTCGATGGGGCCTTGGCGGGAGCTTTGGAAGGCGCCTTGGTCGAGCGGCCGCGCGATGGCGGTCCCTCGCGGCGCGGTGCGCCCTCGGCCCCAGCTCGATCGCGCGAGCGGAACCCCTGCCGGGCGCTGGCGCGACCGCCCTTCGTGCCGCCTTTGGCGCCGTCCCGTCCTGAACCGCTCTGCTTCATATGCCGCTCGTATCACCGTGCTGCCGGAGCGGCAACGACGGAAGGAGCCCACCGGTTCGGCGCCTCAGGAGGTTGCGATGCGGACCAGAGCCAACCCGACGAGGAGAGCACCGACTGATAGCGTCACGGAGGCCAGCACATAGAGGGCCGCCAACCCGCCCTGCCCTCGCTCCCAGAGCATCACCGCATCGAGGGAGAAGGCCGAGAAGGTCGTGAACCCGCCGAGCACGCCGGTGGCGAGGAACAGGCGCGCCGACGCTGTCCAGGCGGCGCCGGCCTTCAGGGCAAACCAGCCGGCCAGAATGCCCATGAGAAGCGAACCGCCGACGTTCACGGCGAGGGTGCTCCACGGAAAGCCAGGGCCGAAGGCGCGGAGCGCGGCTGCGTTCACGCCATGGCGGAGGATGCCGCCGAGCCCGGCACCGAGGAAAACTAGGAGGTAACCCGTCACGCCTGACGCCGACCGGCTCGACCGGGCGCGGCTCCGGCAACGAGGGCGCTATTCGTCGCCACCCTGCCGCTCCCGTCTCAGCTTCGCCCAATAATCCATGCGCCGCCCGATCTCGCGCTCGAACCCCCGGTCCACCGGCTCGTAGAAGCCCTGCGCTCCGAGCTTGTCGGGCCAGTAATTCTGGCCCGAGAAGGCATCCGGTTCGTCGTGATCGTAGGCGTAGCTCTCGCCGTAGCCGATCTGTTTCATGAGCTTCGTGGGCGCATTCAGGATCGTCTTCGGCGGCATGAGGGAGCCGTTCTCTTTGGCCACGCGGGTCGCGGCCTTGTAGGCGGTGTAGATGGCGTTCGATTTCGGGGCTGTCGCGAGGTAGACGGCGGCCTGCGCGAGGGCGAGTTCGCCCTCCGGCGTGCCGAGGAAATCGAAGGCCTCCTTGGCGGCGTTGGCGACGACGAGGGCCTGGGGGTCGGCAAGGCCGATGTCCTCCACCGCCGCGCGGACCAGGCGGCGGGCGATGAACAGGCGATCCTCGCCGGCATCCAGCATTCGGCACAGATAGTAGAGGGCCGCGTCCGGGTCCGAGCCCCGGATGGTCTTGTGGAGAGCGGAGATCAGGTTGTAGTGCCCCTCCTGCCCCTTGTCGTAGATCGGCGCGCGGCGCTGCACGATGTCTTGGAGCTGCTCCGCATCGAAGGTTTCGCCGGGCTTGGCGGAGCGCCAGATTTCCTCCGCGAGCGTCAGTGCCGCCCGCCCGTCGCCATCGGCCATGCGAACGAGCGAGGCGCGAGCTTCCGCGTCGAGCGGCAGCGGCTTTTCCGTGATCGTCTCGGCCCTTGCGAGCAGTTGTTCGACCGCCGTGTCATCGAGGGAGCGGAACACCAGCACCCGGGCGCGGGAGAGAAGGGCGGCGTTCAGCTCGAAGGACGGGTTCTCGGTCGTGGCACCCACGAGGGTAATTGTGCCGTCCTCCATGACGGGGAGGAAGGCATCGAGCTGAGCTCGGTTGAAGCGGTGGATCTCGTCTACGAAGAGCAGGGTGCCCTGTCCGGTGAGGCGCCGCTGACGGGCGGCCTCGAAGACCTTCTTGAGGTCCGCAATCCCGGAGAAGATGGCCGAGATCTGCTCGAAATGAAGGCTCGTCTCATGGGCGAGGAGCCGCGCCACGGTGGTCTTGCCGGTGCCGGGCGGTCCCCAGAAAACCAGTGACCCGAGCGAGCCCGAGGCGATGAGCCGGGTGAGAATGCCGTCGGGGCCGACGAGGTGGTCCTGCCCGACCACCTCCGGGAGCTTGGTGGGGCGCAGGCGGTCGGCAAGCGGGCGCGGGGCGCCCTTCTCGAGGCCTGCTTTCGCAAAGAGGTCGCTCAAGGGGCCGACCTCCCCGAGGAGGGCCCTACCCTCCGAGCACGGAGGTAAAGACGCGGCCGCCCCGGTTGACGGTGATTTCCCAATAGCTTCCCCCGCTCCGGGCCACGAGGCGCTCGGCGTCCCTGGTCGTCGCGACCCGCTGGCCGTTGATGGCGACGATCATGTCGCCCTTCTGGAAGCCGACCCGGGCCGCGGCGCCACCTGCATCCAAGTCTGACACGACGACCCCATCCGATGAAATCTCGATCTGGAGTTCGTCGGCCACCGCGGGCGACATATTCACAAGGGTCGCGCCGGCCAACGGCGAGCGGGAGCGGATGCGCACCGGATCGCGGGGCCGCGTTTCGGGCGGGGTCATGAGCTTCACCGCCACGGTCTCGCGCTTGCCGCCGCGCAGGACCGTGAGCTTGCTCTCGCCCTCCACGCCGCGCAGCGCAAAGCGGTATCCGAAGGCCTCGGGGCTATCGACGGACTGACCGTCCACCGCGAGGATCACGTCGCCGCGCGAGAGTCCGGCTTCGGCCGCGGGTCCCCTGTCGACAAGGGAGGTCACCAGCACGCCCATGGGACGCTCCAAGCCAAGCCCTTCTGCAACCTGCCGGTCGATACCCTGCAGCTGGGCTCCGAACCAGGGCCGTCGCACCGTTCGGCTGCCGCCGCGAGCGGAGTCGATGACCGCCTTCACCATGGTGGAGGGGATGGCGAAACCGATGCCGTGGCTGCCGCCGGACCGGGAGAAGATCGCGGTGTTGATGCCGACCAGCCGCCCTTCCATATCGACCAGGGCGCCGCCGGAATTGCCGGGATTGATGGCGGCATCCGTCTGCACGAAGAACTGGTAGTCCGAAACACCCACCTGCGTGCGGGCGAGAGCCGAAACGATGCCCTGGGTGACGGTCTGGCCGACACCGAAGGGGTTGCCGATGGCGAGGACGATATCGCCGACCTCGAGGGCCTCCGAGTTGCCGAGCTCCAGATGGGAGATATCCCGGGCATCCTTCAAGCGCAGCATGGCGAGATCGGTGCGCGGATCGCGCAGCACGATCTCGGCCTCGAACTCGCGCCCGTCGGCCAGCGCCACCTTCACCTCCGTCATGCCCTCGATGACGTGGTGGTTGGTAACCACGAGACCGGAGGGGTCGACAATGACGCCGGAGCCCACGGACGAGGGCTGCCGCCCCCGGGGAGCCCCCTGCCCGCCTTCGCCGAAATAGCGGCGGAAGAACTCCTCCATCTCGGCCTGCCGCCGCTGCTGGCGCGCCGCGCCGTAGACGTTGACGACCGCAGGTGCGACTTCGCGCACGACGGGTGCGAAGGAGAGCTGCACCTGCGCCTTCGAGTCCGGCACGACCCGATTGTCTTGCGCAGGCCGGGCGGGACGGGCCTGCTCGGGCGCCGCCCGGGTCTGCGCCTCGGCGGAGGCGATCCCGGAAGCCGCCAAGAGAGCAAGGCCGAAGGTGCGGGAGAGAACAGCGAGGCGCATGGCGAATCCGTTGCGGCTGGACCAGCTTCGATTAAGGCGGGTGTTCTGAAAGGCAAAGACTGGGGCGCGAGGATGGCTGCCGATCATGCCTCCGCCGGTGTGCCCGAGCACAAAAAAGAAGGGCGGCCGTGGGGCCGCCCTTTGACGATCGAAAGCGATGCCTTCAGCCCGGTTAGGCCGCGGCGCTCTCGACCACTTCATCCTTCTGGCTCGGGCCAGAATCCTGTCCGCGGGCGTCCTCGTCGCGATCAACGAACTCGATGACAGCCATCGGGGCGTTGTCGCCGTAGCGGAAGCCGGCTTTGAGCACGCGGGTATAGCCGCCCTGGCGCTCGCTGTAACGGGGGCCCAGCACGTCGAAGAGCTTCTTCACGATCACTTCATCGCGAATTTGCGCGATCGCCTGACGGCGGGCGTGGAGGTCGCCGCGCTTGCCGAGGGTGACGAGCTTCTCGACGACGGGACGGAGGTCCTTCGCCTTCGGGAGCGTCGTGATGATCTGCTCGTGCTTGATCAGGGCGACCGCCATGTTAGCGAACATCGCCTTGCGGTGCTCGGACGAGCGGTTGAAACGACGATTGCGGAATCCGTGACGCATTGGCTCTCTCCTTGGTCTTACGGCCGCCGTGCCAAGGGTCGGCCGTCTCTCTTGATGGGCGAATGGTGAATGGTGAGTGGCGAATGGAAGGTGCGACCGGCGAGCGCTTGTCCACTCACCATTCACCATTCGCCACTCGCTTCTTAGTAGTGCTCCTCGAAGCGCTTCGCGAGATCGTCGATGTTCTCCGGCGGCCAGCCGGGGACATCCATACCGAGGTGCAGGCCCATGGAGGCGAGCACTTCCTTGATTTCGTTGAGCGACTTGCGGCCGAAGTTCGGGGTGCGGAGCATCTCGGCTTCGGACTTCTGGATCAGATCGCCGATGTAGACGATGTTGTCGTTCTTCAGGCAGTTCGCCGAGCGGACGCTGAGCTCCAGCTCGTCCACCTTCTTGAGCAGGGCCGGGTTGAAGGGCAGCTGCGGCGCGGCCGTGGCAGCCTCTTCCTTGCGGGGCTCTTCGAAGTTCACGAACACCTGGAGCTGGTCCTGGATGATGCGGGCCGCATAGGCGACAGCATCCTCGGGAGTCACGGCGCCGTTCGTCTCCACCGTCATGGTGAGCTTGTCGTAGTCGAGAATCTGGCCCTCGCGGGTGTTCTCGATGCGATAGCTGACCTTGCGGACGGGCGAGTAGAGGCTGTCAACCGGGATGAGGCCGATCGGAGCGTCCTCGGCGCGGTTGCGCTCAGCCGGGACGTAGCCCTTGCCGGTCGCGACCGTGAACTCCATGCGGATCTCCGCGCCCTCGTCGAGCGTGCAGAGAACCAAGTCCGGGTTCAGGATCTGGACATCGCCAACGGTGTTGATGTCGCCTGCCGTCACGGCGCCGGGGCCGGTCTTGCGGAGCGTCATGCGCTTGGGGCCATCGCCCTGCATCTTGATCGCGATGGTCTTCACGTTCAGGACGATGTCCGTCACGTCCTCGCGGACGCCGGGGATGGACGAGAACTCGTGCAGCACGCCGTCGATGTGCACCGCAGTGACCGCCGCGCCCTGAAGGGACGACAGCAGAACGCGACGGAGCGCATTGCCGAGCGTGGTGCCGAAACCGCGCTCGAGCGGCTCGGCGACCACCGTGGCGACCCGCTTCGGATCGTCGCCGGGAGCCACATCGAGCTTGTTCGGCTTAATCAGCTCTTGCCAATTCTTCTGGATCACAACCACACCTCATGAGGTACGGGCGGGGGGCGCAGGGCTGCCCTCCGGGAAAGCGAAATGCGCATGGAGCCCTGTCCACGCGCGGACGGCGTTAGACGCGGCGGCGCTTGCGCGGCCGGCAGCCGTTGTGCGGGATCGGGGTCACGTCGCGGATCGAGGTCACCGTGAAGCCGGCGGCCTGGAGGGCGCGGAGCGCGGACTCGCGGCCAGAGCCGGGACCGGACACCTCGACCTCGAGGGTGCGCATGCCGTGCTCGGTCGCCTTGCGGGCGGCGTCCTCGGCGGCCACCTGAGCGGCATAAGGGGTCGACTTCCGCGAGCCCTTGAAGCCCATGGCGCCGGCGGACGACCACGAGATCGTGTTGCCCTGGGCGTCGGTGATGGTGATCATCGTGTTGTTGAACGAGGCGTTCACGTGCGCCACGCCGGAGACGATGTTCTTGCGTTCGCGGCGGCGGACGCGGGTCGCTTCTTTAGCCATAGTGTTTCGGGTCCTTCAGGCGCGCCCGTCATGCCAGGCGCTCGGGATGTGGTGGATCGGTTCGTCATCCTCGGGCGGCGCGGCAGCGTCGACCCGAGGACCTCGTTCAGGAAGGGGCTTTGCCCTGGTCCTAGGATCCTCGGATCTCCGCGCCAGAGGCGCTCCGTCCGAGGATGACGTTCAGCGCGCGGAGGGCGCGCCAAACATCACTTCTTCTTGCCGGCGATCGGCTTCGACTTACCCTTGCGGGTACGAGCGTTCGTGTGGGTGCGCTGACCGCGGACCGGCAGATTGCGGCGGTGGCGCAGGCCACGATAGGCGCCGAGGTCCATGAGGCGCTTGATGTTCATGGACACTTCGCGGCGCAGATCGCCTTCCACGACGTAATCGCGGTCGATGGTCTCACGGATGGAGAGCACCTCGGCGTCGGTCAGCTGATTGACGCGGCGCTCGGCCGGGATGCCGACCTTGTCGGTGATCTCCTGGGCCTTCTTGGCGCCGATGCCGTGAATGTACTGAAGCGCGATCACAACGCGCTTGTTGGTCGGGATATTGACGCCAGCAATACGAGCCACGTCTCGTCTCCATGTCGTCGGAGGCTTGCTCCGATAGGGTTGTTATCGCGCGTCCGGTGGAGGCCGGCCCCTGCGCCGTTCATGAGCCCGTTCGAAAGAGTGGGCCTTACGCAAACAGGACAAAGCCCAGCCGACTTCTCGCGAAGCCCACCAGGATCGTCCGGTCGTGTGCAAGAGGAGCGGCCTTAGCGCCTCCGTGGCACCGGGTCAACCCCTCGGGTGGAAGATTTTCCGGTCAAGCTGCAAGCGCAGGACTGGCCCAAGCCTTACCGACCGAGAATGCCCTTCACGGTTTCGGTGACGTCATCGATCGGCTTCATGCCGTCGACAGTCTTGAGGCACCCCTTAGAGGCGTAATAGCTCGAAAGCGGCGCCGTCTGGGCCTTGTAGGCGTCGAGGCGGGTCTTGAAGACCTCCGGGTTGTCGTCCTTGCGGACCGGCTCGCCCCGGGCCTCCATCTCCTTGGCGCGCTTCACGATGCGCTCGACGAGAGCGTTCTCGTCCACCTTGAACTCGATCACGGCATCGAGCCCCAGGCCCTTGTCCGCGAGCATGCGGTCGAAGGCCTCGGCCTGGGCAACGGTGCGGGGGAAACCATCGAGGATGAAGCCCGGCTTGGCGTCCGCCTCGTCGATGCGGTCGGCAATGATGCCGACCACGATATCGTCGGAGACGAGTTCACCCCGGTCCATGATCGCCTTGGCCTGCTGGCCGATCGGCGTTCCAGCAGCGACGGCAGCGCGGAGCATGTCGCCGGTCGAGAGCTGCGGGATCCCGAGCCTCTCCACCATACGGACAGCCTGCGTCCCCTTCCCCGCCCCCGGCGGTCCGAGAAGGATGATTCTCATCGACGTCTGCCCCCTGCCCGACGCTGACCAGAGTGAGCGGCGCGCCTAGCGGCGGCGCGCGCCCTTCAACTTCGCCTTCTTGACCAGGCCCTCATACTGGTGCGCCAGCAGATGACCGTGGACCTGAGCGACCGTGTCCATGGTGACGGACACGACGATCAGCAGCGACGTACCGCCGAAATAGAACGGCAGGGCTGCATAGGACACCAGGAACTCGGGGATCAAGCAGATCACCACCAAATAGGCGGCGCCGAGCACGGTTATCCGCGTCAGGATGTTGTCGATGTAGTCCGCGGTGCGCTCGCCCGGCCGAATGCCGGGGATGAAGCCACCGTGCTTCTTCAGGTTGTCGGCCGTCTCCTGCGGGTTGAAGACGATCGCCGTATAGAAGAAGGCAAAGAATGCGATCAGGGCCGCATAGAGGAACATGTAGGCCGGGCGCCCATGGCTCAGATAGGCCGTAAGCGTCGCAATGATGCCCGTGCCGCCCTGGCTTGCCTGGAAGCTCGCGATCGTTGCGGGCAGCAGGAGGAGCGAGGAGGCAAAGATCGGCGGGATGACGCCGGCGGTGTTCAGCTTGAGCGGCAGGAACGAGGTCTGGCCCTCGTACATGCGGTTTCCGACTTGGCGCTTCGGGTAGTTGATGAGGAGCCGGCGCTGCGCCCGCTCCATGAACACCACGAAGTAGATGATCGCAATCGCCATCACGATCACGAGGAGGATCAGCGCCGTCGAGATCGCGCCTTGACGGCCAAGTTCGAGGGTGCCGGCGATGGCGCTCGGAAGATTCGCCACGATGCCGGCGAAGATGATGAGCGAGGTGCCGTTGCCGATGCCGCGCGAGGTGATCTGCTCGCCGAGCCACATCAGGAACATCGTGCCCCCGGTGAGGGTGATCACGGTGGAGATCACGAAGAACAGACCCGGGCTCTGAACGATGCTGCCGGAGGATTGCAGCCCCACGGCGATGCCCCACGACTGGAACACCGCCAGGAACACGGTCAAATAGCGGGTGTACTGGTTGATGATCTTGCGGCCCGACTCGCCCTCCTTCTTCAGTGCCTCCAGGGTCGGCACGACCGAGGTGAGGAGCTGAACGATGATCGAGGCCGAGATGTACGGCATGATGTTGAGCGCAAAGATCGCCATGCGCTCGACGGCACCGCCGGAAAACATGTTGAAGAGGCCGAGCACGCCGCCGGAGGCGTTCTGGAAGCTCTGGCGCAGGGCCTCCGGGTCGATGCCCGGAAGCGGGATGTAGGTACCCAGGCGGTAGATGATGAGCGCGCCGAGGGTGAACCAGATGCGCTTCTTGAGCTCTTCGGCCTTGGCGATCGCGCCGAAATTGATGTTTGCCGCAAGCTGCTCAGCTGCTGAGGCCATGGGTCTTGGATCCCTCAAGAGGTCTCGTGGTGCCCTGCCCTCACAGGAGAGCCGCCGGGCGTCACCATAGGGGAGCGATCTGCTCCATCAAGCGAACGGCGGCCTCGCGATCAATCACGGGCCGCCGCTCTAGATCATGCCAGATATGGACGCGCGGTCATGCCTGCGCAACGTCGTCCTTGGTCGCGGGTCGCAACCGGACGGCGCCTTACGCCTGCGCGGACGCGTCCTGGGCAGCGGCCCCGCCGACGATCGTCAGCGAGCCACCGGCCCGCTCGATCGCCTCGAGAGCCGACTTGGAGGCGCCCGCCACCTGGAAGGTGAGCTTCGTGGTGAGCTCGCCGACGCCGAGGATGCGCACGCCGTCTCGCGGCTTGGAGACCAGGCCGGCTGCCACGAGCACATCGACGGTGATCGGCGTGCCCTGATCGAGCTTGCCGGCCGCGACGGCCTCCTGGATACGGCCGAGGTTCACCTCGTTGAACTCGAGGCGGTTCGGCTTGTTGAAGCCCCGCTTCGGGAGACGACGGTGGAGCGGCATCTGACCGCCCTCGAAGCCCTTGATGGCCACGCCGGAGCGGGCCGTCTGGCCCTTGCCGCCGCGTCCACCCTGCTTGCCCTTGCCGGAGCCGATGCCGCGGCCGATACGCATGCGGGCCTTGGTAGCGCCCGCATTGTCACGAATGTCCGTGAGTTTCACTGCACCCTCCCTATTGCCCGTCGACGACGCGCACGAGGTGCTTCACCTTCTCGATCATGCCGCGCACCGCAGGGGTGTCGGGCAGGGTCGAGGAGCGGTTGAGCTTGTTGAGCTTGAGGCCGACCAGCGTCTGGCGCTGCTTGGCATCGCGGCGGATGGGCGAGCCGATCTGCTCGACCGTCAGGGTCTTACCCTCGGTAGCCATCGGGACCCTCCTTACGCTTCGGCGCCAGCGACATCGGCGTCGGAGCCGGCATCGCGACGACGGCTCTGGAGCGTCGACACCTTCAGGCCACGGCGCGCGGCGACCGCGCGGGGGCTATCCTCGTTCTTGAGCGCATCGAAGGTCGCGCGGACGAGGTTGTAGGGGTTCGACGAGCCGAGGGACTTCGACACCACGTCCTGCATGCCGACCGCCTCGAAGACGGCGCGCATCGGGCCGCCGGCGATGATGCCGGTGCCCTGCGGGGCGGCGCGGAGAATGACCTTGCCGGCGCCGTGGCGGCCGTGCACGTCGTGATGGAGCGTGCGGCCCTCGCGGAGCGAAACGCGGATCATGCCGCGCTTCGCAGCATCGGTTGCCTTGCGGATCGCCTCGGGGACCTCGCGGGCCTTGCCGTGGCCGAAGCCGACGCGGCCCTTCTGGTCGCCGACGACGACGAGCGCCGCAAAACCGAAGCGGCGGCCGCCCTTCACGACCTTGGCGACGCGGTTGATGTGGACCAGGCGGTCCACGAACTCGCTGTCACCCTCTTTGCGCTCGTCCCGGCGCTCTCTGGGTTCTCTTGCCATAGTACCTTCTCACTTGCGCGGGCGGCGGGGCCCGCTCGCTTTAAGGGTTTGAGGTCAAACCCGCCGTAAACTTAGAAGTCGAGACCACCCTCACGGGCCGCGTCGGCGAGAGCCTTCACGCGGCCGTGGTACAGGTAGCCCGAACGATCAAAGATCACCTGCTTGACGCCAGCCTGCACGGCCCGCTCCGCCACCAGGCGGCCGACCTGCTTGGCGGCATCGACCGTCGCGCCGGTCTTCAGATCGCCCCGCAGACCCTTGTCGAGGGTCGACGCGGCCGCCAGCGTGACGCCACGCTCATCGTCGATGATCTGTGCATAGATCTGCTTGGACGAACGGAAGACCGACAGACGCGGGCGACCATTCGCAGCCTTGCGGATCGCGCGGCGCACACGCGCCTTGCGACGATCCTCGGCACCTTTCTTCTCAGCCATGGTGCGCCCCTTACTTCTTCTTGCCTTCCTTGCGGAAGATGAACTCGCCTGCGTACTTCACACCCTTGCCCTTATAGGGCTCCGGGCCGCGGTACTCGCGGATCTCAGCGGCAGTCTGGCCGACCACCTGCTTGTCGATGCCGGCAACGACGACTTCCGTCGGCTTGGGCGTCGTGATGGTGACGCCGGCCGGAATGGCATAGTCGATGTCGTGGCTGTAGCCGAGCGACAGCTTCAGAACCTTGCCCGCAACGGCGGCCTTGTAGCCGACGCCGTTGATCTCAAGGCGCTTCTCGAAGCCCTTCGACACGCCTTCGACCAGGTTTGCGACCTGAGCGCGGGACATGCCCCACTTGGCGCGGGCGGTCTTGGACTCGTCGCGCGGGTTCACTTGGACCGCGCCGTTCTCCATGGCGACCGTCACCTCCTCGGGAACGAGGAACGACAGCTCACCCTTGGAGCCCTTCATCTTCACCGTCTGTCCGTCAACGGTGGCCGTCACACCGGCCGGAACCGTGACGGGCTTCTTGCCTACTCGAGACATTCTCGAATCTCCCGTGGTTTCTGTGCTGCGATGCTCAAGCGCGGTCTTAGAAGACCTTGCAGAGCACTTCGCCGCCCACGTTCTTCTCCCGAGCCTCATGGTCAGCCATCACGCCTTGCGGCGTCGAGAGAATGGTGACGCCCAGGCCGTCGGCGACACGGGGCATGGTGTCGACGGAGGCGTACACGCGGCGACCCGGCTTCGACACGCGCTCGATGGAGCGAATGACCGGCTGGCCGTCGTAGTACTTGAGCTCGATGGAAAACTCGCTCCGGCCGTTGCCGAACTCGGTCTGCGAGTAGTCGCGGATGTAACCTTCCGACTTCAGCACCTCGAGCACGCTCGCGCGCAGCTTGGAGCCGGGAGTCGAAACCGTGCCGCGACGGCGCATCTGCGCGTTGCGGATACGGGTGAGCATATCGCCCAAAGGATCGTTGATCATCAGACGATCTCCCTTACCAGCTCGACTTCACGAGGCCGGGGATCAGGCCCTTGGAGCCAAGCTCCCGGAGCGCGATGCGGCTCATGCCGAGGGTGCGGTAGTAGGCGCGCGGACGGCCCGTGATCTCGCAGCGATTGCGGATGCGGGTCGGGCTCGAATTGCGGGGCAGTTCCGCGAGCTTGAGGCGCGCCTCGAAGCGCTCCTCCATGGACTTGCCCTCGTCGTTCGCCACGGCAAGGAGCCGCTCGCGCTTCGCGGCAAACTGCTTTGCGAGCTGCTTGCGGCGGTTGTTCTTCTCGATAGAGCTTTTCTTAGCCATTGATATCTCTCCAGTGTCCGCGTCTGAGGACGGCTGCCCTCACTGCCGGAACGGGAAGTTGAAGTGCTTCAGGAGCGCGCGAGCTTCGGCGTCCGTCTTGGCCGTCGTGGTGATGACCACGTCCATGCCCCACATCGCTTCCGCCTTGTCGTAGTTGATCTCGGGGAACACGATGTGCTCCTTGATCCCGAGCGCGTAGTTGCCGCGCCCGTCGAACGACCGGGGGTTCAGGCCGCGGAAATCGCGAACGCGGGGAAGCGCGATCGTGACCAGGCGGTCCAGGAACTCGTACATACGGGTCTTGCGAAGGGTGACCTTGCAGCCGATCGGCATGTTCTCGCGCACCTTGAACTGCGAGATCGCCTTGCGGGCGCGGGTCACCACCGGCTTCTGGCCCGCGATGAGCGCGAGGTCGGCAGCGGCCACAGTGGCCTTCTTCGAATCCGCGGTGGACTCGCCGACGCCCATGTTCAGCACGATCTTCTCGATCTGCGGAACTTCCATCGGGTTCTTGTAGCCGAACTCTTCAATGAGCTTCGGACGCACGACCTCTTCGTAGTGCTTCCGGAGCCGCGGCGTATAGCCGTTCATGGTCTCAGGCATCGATCAGGTCTCCCGAACGCTTGGCAAAGCGAACCTTGCGCCCGTCATCCAAGGTCTTGAAGCCGACGCGGGTGGGCTTGCCATCCTTCGGGTCGGCGACTGCGATGTTCGACAGGTGAACGGACGCCTCCTTGGAGATGATGCCGCCCTCCTGCTGCGCCGTCTGGCGCTGGTGGCGCTTCACCAGGTTCACGCCGCGGACAACCGCGCGTTCTTCCTTGGGGAGCACCTGAACGACCTCACCGGTCCGGCCCTTATCGCGACCGGTCAGGACAACGACCTTGTCGCCCTTCTTGATCTTCGCGGCCATTACAGCACCTCCGGCGCGAGCGAGATGATCTTCATGTGGTTCTTGGCGCGCAGCTCGCGCGGCACGGGCCCGAAGATACGGGTGCCGACCGGCTCTTTCTGGTTGTTGATCAGAACGGCCGCGTTCTTGTCGAACCGGATAACGGACCCGTCGGCGCGACGGATGTCCTTCGCCGTGCGAACGACAACCGCCTTCATGACGTCGCCCTTCTTCACACGGCCGCGCGGAATGGCTTCCTTCACCGAAACAACGATGATGTCGCCGACGGAAGCGTACTTACGCTTCGAACCGCCCAGAACCTTGATGCACATCACGCGACGTGCGCCGGAATTGTCGGCGACGTCCAGATTCGTCTGCATCTGGATCATGGCTTTGATCCTTTCCTTTGTTTCAGACAGGTTTCCGACGGGCCCCATTGCCCAGCCGGACTACGCCTGATGGGGATCTGCCGTCCCCTGCCCTTTTGACTTGGCTGGCCCAACAAATCGAACGCCCGAGAGGCCAAATGAATGAGGGGCCCGCGAGAGCCCCTAGCCACGAGTCGTTGGGATGAGGCCCTATAGGCCAGAACACCCCGAAACTCAAGCCCTGTATGCAGCTTTCTTAAAGATCAGTCTCGAACCGGCCCTTCCGAGCCGCTTCGAGAAAGGCCAAGCTTAGCCGCCGAGACCCACCAAGGCCTTCACCTTGGCGATGATGCCGCCGCCTTCTCCGCCGCCAGTCGCCTGCTGCTCGTTCACAAGCACCCAGCTCTTGTTCTTGGAGATCGGCTTCGACTCCTCGATGAACACCACATCGCCAACCTTGGCGGCGTTGTTCTCATCGTGCGCATGATAGTTCTTGGTCTTGCGCACGGTCTTCTTCATGACCGGGTGGGTGAAGCGACGCTCCACCTTCACCACGACGGTCTTGTTCTGCTTGTCGCTGACGACAACGCCCTGCAAAACGCGCTTCGGCATCGTTGATATCCTTTAAGCCTTCGCTCCAGCAGCCTTCTGGCGCTGAAACGTCTTCACGCGGGCGATGTCCTTGCGGACCTCGTCGACCCGGCCCGTATTCTCAAGCTGGCCGGTCGCCCGCTGGAAGCGCAGGTTGAACTGCTCCTTCTTGAGATTGAGGAGCTCGTCCTGCAGCTGGTCCGTGGTCATGGTCTTGAGGTCGGAGAGCCTCTTGGCAGTCTTCATGATCCTCTCCTTACTCGGCGATGCGCTGGATGAAGCGCGTCTTGATCGGGAGCTTCGCAGCGCCGAGGCGCAGGGCCTCGCGAGCGGTCTCTTCCGGAACGCCATCGATCTCGAACATGATGCGGCCGGGCTTCACGCGGGCGGCCCAAAACTCGGGAGCGCCCTTGCCCTTACCCATACGCACTTCGGTCGGCTTCGACGATACCGGCACGTCCGGGAAGATCCGGATCCACACGCGGCCGGCACGCTTCATGGCACGGGTGATCGCGCGGCGAGCCGCCTCGATCTGCCGGGCGTTCACGCGCTCCGGCTCCATCGCCTTAAGACCGAACTGGCCGAAGTTGAGGTCCGTGCCGCCCTTCGCGGTGCCGGAGATGCGGCCCTTGAAGGCTTTACGGAACTTGGTCTTCTTCGGTTGCAACATGGCAAACCTCTCCTGGGCTCGTCAGAGGCTTTACGCCGCTTGCTCGCGGCGACCGCCTGGGCGGCCTCCGTCGTCATTGCGGCGGCCACCCGAGCGGGCGCCCTCTTCGTTCATGCGCTTATCCTGCGCCATCGGATCGTGCTCAAGGATTTCGCCCTTGAAGATCCAAACCTTGATTCCGCAGGTGCCGTAAGTGGTGAAAGCAGTCGCCGTGCCGTAATCGACATCCGCACGCAGGGTGTGCAGCGGAACGCGGCCCTCGCGGTACCACTCGAGGCGTGCGATCTCCGCTCCGCCGAGGCGGCCCGAGCAGTTGATGCGGATGCCTTCCGCACCAAGGCGCATGGCGGACTGCACAGCGCGCTTCATGGCACGACGGAACGCAACGCGGCGCTCGAGCTGCTGCGCGATCGAGTCAGCCACCAGGGTGGCATCGACCTCGGGCTTGCGCACCTCGACGATGTTGATGGCAACATCGGCGTTCGTCATGCTGTTGACGAGTTTGCGCAGCTTCTCGATGTCCGCACCCTTCTTGCCGATCACCACACCCGGACGACCGGAGTGAATGGTGACGCGGCACTTCTTGTGCGGACGCTCAATGACGATCTTCGAGACGGCGGCCTGCTTGAGCTGCTTCATGAGGGCATCGCGGATCGCCATGTCCTCATGCATCAGCTTCGCGTATTCGCCGCCTTCGGCGAACCAGCGGGAATCCCAGGTCCGGTTGATGCCGAGCCGAAGACCGATCGGGTTAACTTTCTGACCCATCGGGCGCTCCTTTAAGCCTGCTGTTCAGCCACTTCGCGCACCACGATGGTGAGGTTCGCGAAGGGCTTTTCGATGCGGGCGCCGCGGCCGCGGGCGCGGGCGTGGAAGCGCTTCAAAACGAGCGCCTTGCCCACATACGCCTCTTTGACCACCAGATCGTCCACATCCAGGTTGTGGTTGTTCTCGGCATTCGCGATGGCGCTTTCGAGGCACTTCCGCACGTCGCGCGCAACGCGCTTGCGGGAGAACTCGAGATCGGCCAGTGCGGTCGAGACCTTCTTGCCGCGGATGAGCTGAGCCACGAGGTTCAGCTTCTGCGGGCTCACGCGGATCATCCGCGCGATGGCCTTTGCCTCGTTGTCCGGCAAAGCGCGGGGAGTAGCGGACTTGCCCATCTTACCGCCTCTTCGCCTTCTTGTCCGCGGCGTGACCGTGGAAGGTGCGCGTCGGCGAGAACTCGCCGAACTTCATGCCCACCATCTCCTCGCTCACATGAACCGGGATGTGCTTCTGACCATTGTAGACCCCGAAGGTGAGGCCCACGAACTGCGGGAGGATCGTGGAGCGACGGCTCCAGATCTTGATGACCTCGTTGCGGCCACCGCCGCTGCGCGCGGCATCGGCCTTCTTGAGGAGGTACCCGTCGACGAACGGACCCTTCCAGAGCGAACGTGCCATAGTGAATTAGCCCTTCTTCTTCCGGTCGTGACGGCTCGAAACGATGAACCGATCCGTACGCTTGTTCGACCGGGTCTTCTTGCCCTTGGTGGGGATGCCCCACGGGGTCACCGGATGGCGACCACCGGAGGTGCGGCCCTCACCACCGCCGTGCGGGTGGTCGATCGGGTTCATGGCCACACCGCGGTTGTGCGGACGCTTGCCGAGCCAGCGGTTGCGACCGGCCTTGCCGATCGAGATGTTCATGTGGTCCGGGTTCGACACCGCACCCACGGTGGCGAAGCACTGACCGTGCACGAGACGCTGCTCGCCCGAGTTCAGGCGAACGGTCACGTAACCCTGGTCGCGACCCACGATCTGGGCGTAGGTGCCGGCCGAGCGGGCGAGCGCGCCGCCCTTACCGATCTTGATCTCCAGGTTATGGATGATCGTGCCCACGGGCATGTTGCCCACCGGCATCGCGTTGCCCGGCTTGATGTCGACCTGGTCGCCTGCCGTCACCACGTCTCCCGCCGTGAGGCGCTGCGGAGCCAGGATGTAGGACTGCTCGCCGTCGGCATAGCGGATGAGCGCGATGAACGCGGTGCGGTTCGGATCGTACTCGATCCGCTCCACGGTCGCGGCGTCGTTCATGCGCCCGCGGCGCTTGAAGTCCACATTGCGCAGGGTGCGCTTGTGGCCGCCGCCGCGGAAGCGGACGGTGACGCGACCCAGGTTGTTACGGCCGCCCGACGAGCTCTTGCCCTCGGTGAGCGCCTTGACCGGCTTGCCCTTGTAAAGCTCGCTGCGGTCGACGATCACCAGCTGGCGAAGGCCAGGGGTAACCGGTTTGAATGTTTTCAGAGCCATCGGCTTGCTCTCTCAGCTCAGACGCCGGTCGTGATATCGATGGACTGGCCCTCTTGGAGGGTCACGACCGCCTTCTTCACGTCCGAACGCTGCCCGCGGGTGCCGCGGAACATCTTCACCTTGCCCTTGGTGACGAGCGTGTTGACGCTCTTCACCTTGACGTCGAACAGACGCTCAACCGCTTCCTTGATCTGCGGCTTGGTCGCGTCTGAGCGCACCTTGAAGACGACCTTGTTGTGCTCGGACAGGGCCGTGGCCTTCTCGGTGATAACAGGGCTCACGATCACATCATAGTGGCGCGGATCCAGGCTCATTTGAAGCGCGCCTCCAGCGCATCGACAGCCGCGCGGGTGAGAACGAGCTTCTCACGACGGAGGATGTCGTAGACGTTGATGCCCTGCACCGGCAGGACGTCGATGTTCGGGATATTCCGAGCCGCGCGCTGGAAGTTCGTCTCCACCTCAGCACCCCCGATGATGAGGGCGTTCGCGAGACCGAGCTTGCCGAAGCGCTCGGCGAGAACCTTCGTCTTGGCCTCGGGCAGCGCCACGTCGTCGACGACGATGAGGGCAGAGCCCTTCGCCTTCGCGGACAGCGCATGCTTCAGCGCGAGAGCACGGACCTTCTTGGGCAGGTCGTGGGCATGGGAGCGCACGACCGGACCGAAGGCGCGACCGCCACCCCGGAATTGGGGAGCGCTCGCGGCGCCGTGCCGAGCCGAACCGGTGCCCTTTTGCTTGTAGAGCTTCTTGGTCGTCCGATCGACGTCCGAGCGGCCCTTCGTGGCATGGGTGCCGGCCTGGCGCTTGGCGAGCTGCCAGCGAACGCAACGGGCGAGCAGGTCGGCACGGGGCTCAAGGCCGAAGATGGCCTCGTTGAGCTCAACCGAACCGGCAGCCGCGCCCTCAAGCGTGGTGATATCGAGCTTCATCACGCATTCTCCTCAGAGGCTTGGGCCGGAGCCGCAGCAGCGTCGCCGCCCGTGCGGAACTTGCCGGGCATCGGCACTTCGGCAGGGAGCTTCCGCTTCACGGAGTCGCGAACGTAGATCCAGCCGCCGGCGACGCCGGGGACGGCGCCCTCGACCAGGATCAGGCCGCGCTCGACGTCGGTCTGCACGACGCGCAGGTTCTGCGTCGTCACGCGCTCGACACCAAGGTGACCCGGCATCTTCTTGTTCTTGAACGTCTTGCCCGGGTCCTGACGGCCACCGGTCGAACCGATCGAACGGTGCGAGACCGACACACCGTGGGTCGCGCGCAAGCCGCCGAAGTTCCAGCGCTTCATGCCGCCGGCGAAACCCTTACCGGTGGTGGTGCCCGTCACGTCGACGAACTGGCCCGGGATGAAATGATCGGCCGTGATCTCGGCGCCCACCGGGATGACTGCATCCTCGGAGACCCGGAACTCGGCGATCTTCCGCTTCGGCTCCACCTGCGCGACGGAGAACCGCCCACGCTCGGCCTTGGAGACGTTCTTCACCTTGGCCTTGCCGACGCCGACCTGCAGCGCGGTGTAGCCGTTCTTGTCCTTGGTTCGATGGGCGACGACCTGGCAGTTGTCGACCTTCAACACCGTCACCGGGACGTGTTCGCCCGCATCCGTGAAGATGCGAGTCATCCCGACCTTTTGCGCGATAACGCCTGAGCGCATGTGCGTATCCTCTCGGCGTGCTGTTCAGCACCCCAAAGCCCAGCGGGCCTTAGAGCTTGATTTCCACATCCACGCCGGCGGCGAGGTCGAGCTTCATCAGCGCGTCCACCGTTTGAGGCGTGGGATCGACGATATCGAGAACGCGCTTATGCGTGCGCATCTCGAACTGCTCGCGCGACTTCTTGTCGATGTGCGGCGAGCGCAGCACCGTGAAGCGCTCGATGCGCGTCGGCAGCGGGATGGGCCCGCGAACCTGAGCGCCCGTCCGCTTCGCCGTCGACACGATTTCGCGTGTCGAGGCGTCGAGGACGCGGTGATCGAACGCCTTCAGGCGAATTCGGATGTTTTGACCGTTCATGGGTTGCCCCGTTCAAAAGGAGCGGCGCGACCGGCTGTGCCAGCCGCGCCGTCGTTCCCGACCTTGGTGTGAGTTGATTAGTCCATGACCTGGGCGACGACGCCCGCGCCCACGGTGCGGCCGCCCTCGCGGATGGCAAAGCGCAGCTTCTCCTCCATGGCGATCGGCGCAATCAGCGT
>JAESFT010000175.1_pt1 | contig 72363 bp, 61 predicted proteins | sample 9269451 | NCBI WGS metagenome assembly JAESFT01 (sample SAMN14502557, study PRJNA617106) | algae metagenome | isolation source: Scytonema hyalinum WJT4-NPBG1 and co-occurring heterotrophs from well... | place: USA: Mojave Desert, Joshua Tree National Park, California | collected 2006-05-25 | reverse complement strand
CAAAAGTACACCGATTCAAGTAACCCCAAGGCGGTAATGGAACAAAGCGACTAAAGTCGCACGAGTCGTATTTCCTCTCAGGTCTGAAGACGCTGAGTTTCCATACTTCCCACGAGGTCTTATGAGTGTATGACTGCTGAGGATAGCTAGGTATTTAGCTTCTTTCCAAGATAGCCAGCATTGACCCTCTAGTTTTCGCCCAGTTTGGCACAGGAGCCTACGATGAATCAGCCCATTACATTATCTTTAGAACAAGAATTTAGCCTTAGAACCTTTGCCGACCAAGTACAACAGATGTCCCGTGAACAATCTCAAGAGTTTTTGCTGATGCTGTATAAGCAGATGATGATTCGGGAAACGACGTACCAGGAATTGCTCAAGCATGAGTGGAAACTAGATTCAGACCCGATGGTTGAGTAAAGCAGGCAAGCTTAAATTGCTGCAACAGCGCGTTTCCAGAAAACGTATTGGCTCGAACAACTGGAAAAAAGCCCTTCATAAAGTTGCGACAGAACATGAGTACGTCGCCAATTGTCGTAAAGACTGGCATCGAAAGCTATCTCATCAAATCTGCGACAACGCGGGAATGGTGTTTGTTGAGGATTTGAATCTTGTCGGCTTATCTGGTGGAATGCTGGCTAAGCATTGCTTGGATGCGGGATTTGGTCAGTTCTTCAACATTCTTGAACAAACTTGTTTCAAGCGCGATGTTTATTTTCAAAAAGTAGATAGCCGCAAGACAAGTCAGATTTGTCCAAACTGCGGAGTTGAAACAGGTAAAAAACAGCTTTCGGAACGTACTTACAAATGCACGAATTGCGGCTATACAACCGATAGAGATGTAGCAGCCGCTCAAATAGTCGCGATACGTGGACTTGCAGCTGTCGGGCAGACAGTCAAGATGCATGAGCAAGGGGTAAATTTATTGGAATCCCCGCGTTCGCGCAGCGTGCCCGAAGGGCTTAGCAAGAATCCCCCGGCGCGTCTTTCCGTGGGGAGTGTCAAAACCCCAAATCCACCGCAATGCGATGGGCGCAAGCAAACCCGGAAAACGCCACTGCATTCAACCCTTGACCTGGAAATGTACTATCTCCGACACAATAAAGCCCTGAAATTGCCGTTCTGTTAAACGGCATCCCCAACAACCCTCGCAATTTGTAGCGGGGAATTGGTCCGTAAGTACCATCCTCACGACCTAAAAAGCGGCGATGGGTTCGTGGTGTTCCCACCTCCAGATAATCCAACCCCGCATTTAAACCAGGAAAAATCTTCTCCAAGCGGTCAACAATTCGCCTAGCCGCCTCTTCCTTCTTTTCCTCGTACTCCCGCCCAGAGAGTCCTTGCCAATCATCGATCCACTCAGGTGTGAAGGCGTGAATAATATGGTACCCACTAGGCGCTAAATCTGGATCAAGCAACGTCGGGATAGACACGAATAAAGTTCCTTCTGGGGCTGCCATCTTTTCCCAATCTTCCAGCACAATGTGATGGCATTCCGTTGCTTGGGGCAAAACTTCTGCCTTCACTCCCATGTGCAAACTCAGAAAACTGGGCGACTTGTGATAGCGTTGCTGCCATTTTTTCTCAGCAACAGGAATTTCTTGTTGACTAAGTAATTTCCCAAAGGTGTCCCAGCGTGTAGCATTGGAAACGATGCGCTTGGCACGGTAGATTTGACCATTAGCCAGTTGCACACCTACGGCTCGTCTATTTTCTATGATAATTTTTGTTACCCTAGCTTGATACTGGATTTGACCACCTGCTTTGACAAGCCCCTCTACCAATTTTTGGGCTATTTGTCCCACACCACCTTTAGGATAGTTGACTCCTCCATAGTGCCTGTCGGAGAATACCATCCCAGCATTAATCATTGGCGTCATGTCAGCTGGTACTACCGACCAGCAATAACACTCCATATCAATAAATTTCAACAACTGGGGGTCTTGAATATAGCGCCGCGCCATATCTCCGGCATTTTGGGGCAGATACTTCACTAAACCAAGACACGCTAAAGGATGCTGAAAAAATACACGCATTAAATATCGGGGTTCTTCAAGCGAGAGCAAGTCCATGCTGTTGAGACAATGAAATACTCTCCAACACTCGTCATAAAAGCGACGAATCCCTTGGCTTTGATTGGGGAAATAGGCAGTCAGATTTTGCAAAAATTTTTCATATACTCGCTCAACTTTCAGGTCTAAGCCGTTGGGCAGATGATAATGAATCTGCACTGGATCGGGAATCACATCTAAGCTTACGTTGACGGCTTGCAAAGCACGAGTGAGTAAGTTGGTGGTACCGTTGTGACCAAAGCCAAAAATCATCGACGCCCCAACATCGAAGCGATAGCCTTGCCGTTCAAAGTAACCTGCGCTGCCGCCTGGAATCAGATAACGTTCCAAGACAAGTACTTTAGCACCTTTTGCGGCTAACTGAGTCGCTGTTACCAAGCCGCCAATACCAGATCCAATGACGATGACATCAGTATCCTGCATTTTGTTTTTTGTCCAAAGTCCAATTGTCTAATAAGCTGTTGTGCCGTGCCGTTTGCACAATTTGGGCGGGCAGGACAGCCCACTCCACAAGAATTTGATTAAAAGATGATGTGCAAATTGTAGGATTTTCAGCTTACTAATGACTCATTACAAAAAAGAGGGACAAGCCCGCTACCGCTGGCCAATCCCGTCTGCCGATCCTTAAAGAGAGGAGAACACTGAATTACAATATAACCTCGCTTGAGAATAAATGTCAAATACTAATGCAATTATTTTTCAATAAAGTTTCAATAAAATTTGAGAGTGCTAATTTTATTGAAACTTCCTTGAGAATTCACGCAATATAAATTCAAAATTAACAATCCCCACATTGCTTTGGGAGAGTGAAAAATTCAAAATGATTTTTTGAATTTGAAGGTGATTGTGGGTCAGCCGCATCCAAGAAAAAGTATTATTATGTTTCAGTTGTTATACGATATGGAAAAGCCTATTTCCGGCTATGACGCTACAATTGCGTGTTTATGTCCCACCCCATCCCCTAATTAAGCATTGGTTGGCAGTTGCCCGTGATGCTGCTACACCTTCGGTTTTATTCCGCAGTGCGATGACTGAGTTGGGACGGTGGTTGACTTATGAAGCGGCTAGAGAGTGGTTGCCAACTCAAGAGACAACAGTGCAAACCCCCCTGGATTACAGCAGCGCAACTTTAATAGATCCAACAGTTCCAGTGGCGGTGATGCCGATTCTACGCGCTGGGCTGGGATTACTGGAAGGAGCGCAGACAGTGTTACCTCTGGCGTCAATTTACCATTTTGGCTTGGTGCGAGATGAAAAAACACTGCAACCCTCTTGTTACCTCAACAAATTGCCAGAAAAATTTCAACCACAAACGCGAGTGTTAGTCACCGATCCGATGTTAGCAACAGGAGGGTCGATAATGAACGCAATGGCACAATTGACACAACGGGGTGTTGATCCAGCCTTGACGCGGATTGTATGTGTGGTAGCATCTCCGCCAGCTTTACAAAAACTGAATGATGCTTATCCAGGTTTAATAGTTTACACTGCGGCCATTGACGAAACGGTCAACAGTCAGGGATTTATTGTACCGGGATTAGGAGATGCGGGCGATCGCATCTTTGGGACATAAGTTAGTATGCAGCTAAGACAGCATTGGTGTGCAAAAACAACCCAAGAGGTGCAGCGTTTCTTCAAGGCGGTAAAGATATGAGTCAAAAAGATGGTTTCGCGAGCGGTTTTTTCGCCGGAGCAATTTTCGGTAGTGTCGTTGGTGGTATTGTTGGTGCGCTTGTAGTGACGAAACGCGATTCAGAACAAGCAGCAGAGGAAGAACCTCAAATGAGTACCAACTCAGTAGAAGCTAAAAAAGCCGCAAAAAGGCGTCAGATGAAAGCTTCGGATCAGGAGAACATGGAAATGGAAACGGCGCGGCGATCGCTTGAAGATAAAATTGCCCAACTCAATGCCACAATTGATGAAGTGCGGCAACAACTAGGGAATGTGAATAGCAATTCCGAGCAAGCCATTCACGAGCGTTCCTCGCGCAGTGAGGAGTGACGCTAACACATACCTTGGGACTGGTGGCAAATATCAACGACAAGTGCGAGAGTGGCAATCATGAGGAGATGCAGAACTTGCATCCGCCATGACAGAGGCTAATTTAAAATTAATGATAAGACCGCATTTGACACTTAACAGGAAATCAACCAATCCATGAGTCTACTGATTACCACACTGAGTACTTTCATACAGATTTATAGCACTCTACTGATTATTAGAGTCCTCCTGACATGGTTCCCCAGTATCAACTGGTACAACCAACCATTTGCTGCTTTGAGCCAGATTACCGATCCCTACCTCAATCTGTTCCGTTCCATCATTCCCCCGTTGGGCGGCATTGATTTTTCCCCACTCTTGGCGTTTCTGTTACTCAACTTATTGAGTTCTTTGCTCGCCTCGCTAAGTACCATTCCATTAGTTGGTTAAGTCTACACCAAAGATATAGCAACGTTTGTAGAGACGCTTGTGGAAAACGTCTCTACAAATTTATTTTGTATAACTATTTACGAACTTGAGCGCCAAATCCCGCCGCCTTAAACTGCTTCAACTTCAAGGGTAACGGCTGATTTGCAGGCACAGAAATCCTTAATTCAAAATCGCTGTCGCCTGGTGGAATTTCGTCAATAGAACCAAGACGGGTACGGTTTTGCATCACTGAGTCATTGTTGGCATCATAAATGCGCCCAAAAATATCTGCATCGTAGACGGTTTTGTTAGTGCCATTTTGAGCTTTACCTGTAACAATAAAGCAGTTGGCTGCCATCGTTGTCCCACTCGTAACGGCTCCTTGCGCGAGTTCTTGTGGGCATTCATGATAGGAAATGTTAGATAGTTTAATCTGTGTCAGCGCTACGGCGCTTGGAGTCAACACCCACGATAGAACCCCAATAACACAAAAAATCAAAATAACCTTAAGTAGCCCTGAGTACTGGGTACTGAGTTCTAAGAAGTTCCTAATAGCTAAAGGCAGGAGATTCAACAACGATAGTAGGCTATTTTTCTTTTCCATATCTCAAATAACAAGAAATAGCGAGATTTGTAACAAGACAACGGCTGCGGCTAACTCAGCACAGGCGAAAAGCTTCTGAGCAGTATTTTCAACCTCAGGTTAAGCGAAATTCACTCTCAAGGTATTGGCAAGTTCTTTTTAACTTTTGTAATAATTATTAAATATTAAACCCTAAATTGCTACGTCACTTATGAGTCCAGATGAGATTAAAGTAGCCTTGCAAGCAGCGTTTTATCGTTGTGATGTCGCAAGCTGCCCTCTCTCTGATACGCAGAAAGAGATATTACTGCAAGTCTTAGAGCAAATGAAGGGATCTCATCCTACTGTGTCTGATATCGCGAATCCTTTAGACGAACTGACAAAAGAGGAATTGCAAGCATTTTTTGAGTTCGTCAAAGCACAAGAGGAACAAAATTGCTCGTGGAAAGCGCAGTTACTGAACGACTGGCTGCAAGAAAATGATTCTGGAGCAGTACAATTTATTCGCGATCGCTATGGATTGCAGTGGTTGAATCGGATTGAGCCATATCATTTTGAGAAGTACTCTGCTCAGGATGTCCTCAAGCTGAAGGTGGGCGATCGCATTGAAGTTTGCAATGCTCTTTGGGAATGGGTACAAGAGAATGGTCCTTGTCCCCCGGAATGGTATTCTTGCCTCGTCATAAAGGTTGATGAAATAAGCAATGGTGATGACTCGTGTACCAACTGCATCATCCGCTTCAACAACGGCTCTGAGTTTGAAATTCAAGGTATGTACGAATGGAATCGCTTTAATTGGCGAAGACTACAGGGGTGAGGAGTGGGGGACAAATCAATTCAAAATTCATCTCTGTACGGCATAAGTCTGATGAGGAACAGACTCCTCTTCCTCCTCATCAAACTTATGCTCTAACTTGTTAAACCGAGGTGCTGTCGCAGCGCGTGGCGCATGACATCCACAGGAACTGTGTCCCGTTCCAACCAAATTTTTAACGCTGCTGCGCCTTGTTGAACGAGCATTTCCAGTCCATCAATGGCAATGACACCCACTTGCTGCGCCTGTTGGAGAAATTTTGTTGGGTTAGGGGTGTAGATCAAATCGTAGGCGATCGCTTGTGGTGGCAAATTCGCCATTTCCGCTGCACTCAAAGGTGATTCCTCAACCTTAGGATACATTCCAATAGGAGTTGTATTTACTAGCAGGTTTGCTTGCGGAATTAATTTTGGCAGTTCATCCCATTGATAGATGTGCAAATTTTTCGATTCGAGTGAATTGTCCCAACTCTTGCGAAATTCTTCTAACTTTTGGGCGTTGCGTCCAATGACCAAAATTTTGCCACAACCTAATTCAGCACAACCTGCAACAACTGCCCTGGCTGCACCACCATTGCCTAAAATCACCGCTACCGTCTGGCTCCAATCTCGGTTATAGGTTGTTCGTAAAGGGGCGATAAATCCTTCAACGTCAGTATTTGTGCCAATCCATTTATTATCTTTGCGACTAACAGTATTTACTGCCCCCACGGCTTTGGCAATCGGTGAAATTTCTGATAGCAAAGGTAGAATCGCCTCTTTGTGGGGAATTGTGACGTTAAAGCCAACAACACCGACAGCGCCAAAGCCTTGAATAGCGATTTCTAAATTCTGTGGTTCTATGGTCCAAGGGACATAGACGTAATTTAATCCTAAATGAGCGAGCGCAGCATTATGCATCACTGGTGATAGGGAATGTTCTACCGGATACCCAATCACTCCAAGCAGTTTGGTTTTACCTGTAATCATTCGTTTATCATGAGTCAAGAGATTTCTTGTAAAAATCTAGTTTCAGGGTATTTGAAACCGCAGATTTACGCAGATAGTTTTTTTTAATGTGTCTGTGTGTACCCATGGTTTCATCTTCCAAAAATTGACTTTTGCAAGAGGTCTATTAGTCATTATTCACTGATACGAACAACAAATGACTCTCATGACTCCGTTAAAATTATTAAAAGGTACTTAACATTTGTTTGGATCATGCAGGGAACAATAGCCCCCTCTACAACCCCAATTCCAGGTAAATATTGGCAGTGGCGAGGGCATAGGATTTATTACGTACAAGCGGGAGAAAAGCACACGCAACGTCCTCCCTTGTTACTGGTACATGGGTTTGGTGCATCCACAGACCACTGGCGCAAGAATCTCAGCGGACTGTGTAACGATTTTGAAGTCTTCGCCATTGACCTTTTAGGGTTTGGGCGTTCCGCAAAACCTAAATTGGAGTACAGTGGCGACTTGTGGCGCGACCAACTGAGCGACTTTATCACTGAAGTGATTGGTCAAAAGGCAGTTTTAGCAGGCAATTCCCTTGGAGGGTATGCCAGTTTGTGTGTTGCAGCACAACGCCCTGATGCAGCTGCGGGTTTGGTATTGCTTAACAGTGCTGGTCCTTTTAGCGAAAACCAAGCTTCAGCTGAACCGGAAGCTTTGCAAACTGAAATTGAGCCTCCTGCGGTGAAGCCGAACGAACAGTTGCAAAAACTCCTAGGTGATGTTGTCAAGTGGATTTTTCAACAACCTTTAGCCCAATTTGTTCTATTCCAATACATAAAACAACCTTGGGTCATTCGCCAAACTTTGGAGAAGGTTTATCTTGACAAAAGCGCGATTACGGACCAATTAGTAGAAGAGATTTATCGCCCTGCTTGCGACTCAGGTGCATTGGATGTGTTTACGTCTGTGTTTAGTACTCCTCAAGGGGAAAAAGTTAATGTGCTGCTGAAGCAGTTAACTTGTCCTCTGTTGCTGTTGTGGGGAGAAGCTGACCCTTGGGTGAATGCTAGAGAACGTTCAAACAAGTTTCGGCAATACTATCCTGAACTGACAGAACATTTCCTGCGGGCTGGTCATTGTCCCCATGATGAAGTACCAGATGAGGTAAATCGTCTGTTACGTGATTGGGTTTTGTCCACAGTTATGGGTTAGGACTTATATCAAGCTTGCTACATACCAGGCTTGATATTACTCCCTTTGGGCTTCTAACTTGCTCTGCAAGATGCGGGGGTTAGCCAAGGACTATGAGGCGTCGTGGTAGGCGGATTAGCTGTAAGAACCACTTCTCCCTTTTTATTTATCACCCACCCAGTCGCTTCTACTATCGGTTCTGGTGTAGCTGTAGATGCTTTGGTTGTCACAGATGCAGTAGAGCGTTTTTCTGTGCTTGGTTTAAGCGATATCCAATCAACCAGCACCGCATCACTTTCAAGGAGTTCATTTATGGGGTTGGGAGGTAATCCGCCACGTCCTGTGATCACAAAGGAACTAGCTCTTTGCCTGCTGTTGGGATTGCAGCTTGTGTCAATTTGCTGTGAGGCATCAACTAGATTTGTTGGCAGTTGGACTAATCCCCGATTGAGGTCAACATTGGGTGTGTTGATAGTAACCTGACCGTTTAAAGTAGGACTTGTCTGGGAAATTGCCGTTATGTCATTCGTCGAAATTTGACGCGGCTCTATATCAGGGTTTAACCTCTCAAGGTCTTGCCGACTCAGTGGAGCGATGCCAAAAATACCAGTAGCGTTGATTATGACATTCCCACCCTTGCCATTGAACGCATTAGCGGTGATGTCGCTATTTTCACCAGGAGCAGTAACAATAAACCTTTTTGGAACATTGATGGTGATGTTGCCACCATTGCCACCAGCATTCTCAGTACCTGCACTGGCTGAAATGCGGCTACTACCACGTAGCAGCAGTAATTTAGCAACGTTTAGTTGAAGGTCGCCGCCATTACCAGAGGTCGTGGTTGCACGAATCGCACTGTCACGCTCAAGCTTAATAGTATCAGCCACAATCGTCAAATTACCAGCATCACCATTACCAGTACTTCTAACTTCCAATCCCCCTCTATTGTCAAGAACTAGGGTTTTTGCTCGCACCTTCAACTCTCCAGCATTACCACTGCCCAAGGTATTGGTTTGGGCACCTGCGGTTTTGATCGTAAATTGATCTGCGACAGTAATGTTGATTTCTCCAGCCTTAGCTGTGCCACTTCCCCCCGTATTGCTACTAACGTCCGAGTCTTTTAGTAGAAAAGAATTTGCACGAATGTTGATTTTTCCAGCATCACCTTGACTAAAACTGTTTGTATTTATACCACCATGGTATGGTAACTCCAAAGAATCTGCGACATTAATGTTGATTTCTCCAGCCTTACCTGTGCTATTTTCCCCCGTGTTGCTCTGGACACCTGCATCTTCAAGCCGAAAAGAATTTGCATTAATGCTGATTTTGCCAGCGTCACCCGTGCCAGAGGTATTAGTATTTATCGATGTACGCTTGATGGCAAGAGAATCTGCAACATAAATGTTGATTTCTCCGGCTTTAGCTGCGTTCACCACAGCGCTAGAAACCTTCGAGTCTTCAATCCGCAAAGAATTTGCATTAATGGTAATTTTACCCGCGTTACCCGTGCCAAAGGTGTTGGTCACTATACCTGTACCGACAATCATCAATGGACCTTTGACAGTCATGTTAATGTCTCCGGCTTTACCTGTGCTATTTGCTTGCGTTATGCTAACAAGCGCTGATTCGCCTTCAAGCCCCAAAGAATTTGCACGAATGTTGATATTTCCCGCGTCACCCCTGTCCCATGTCTGAATGCTCGCACTACCGTTATTCTCAAACTTGATGTTGTTGGCACCCAGTTTAATTTGTCCAGCGTTCCCCGAACTGAAGGTGTTAGTGCTGATGTTGGACTGATTGAAAACTATCTGTTCACCGACAATGCTAATTTCTCCGCCATTTTTATCACCAAGCGTATCAGCTAATAGAATTGATTGCTCTGTGAAATTGATATTCCTACCTGCAACTGCAATAGAACCACTGCCATCTCCTGTGGTATTCACGAACGCTTTACCAGAAAACTGGATGTCTCTAAAACTGGGAGTGCCTTCATAACCCAGCTTCCAACCTTCTTGTACTGGGACAAGATTCACAACCCCATTGCTATCTACACTGCCGATTTCAATACGTCCTGCTGATGACCTGAGTACGCCACCTTCAACAGAGACATTCCCTCCTACAAGTGCTAAGGTTTTTCCCGGTCTGACTTGCAATCCCGTAAAGCTCGTGTCAATTTTGGGACGGGGTTTTTCCTCGCTTAGGTCCTTATAGACAATTTCGTGTCCTGGTCCTTGTACCTGAATCGTTCCCGGATTGTTCCCCATACCCAATCCCACAGGCGCTGTTATCGTCAATAGGGGTTTATCTTGTGATGGCACCACACCCCAAAAGCTACCATCAGGAAACTTAAAACTGGTTGCAGTCGTTGCTAAAAACGAGCCGCCAATATTTAAACTAGCCTTAGATCCAAAGATAATTCCGTTGGGATTCATCAGAAACAGGTTCGCTGTACCATTGGCTTGAATCAAACCATCAATATTAGAAATAGACTTACCCGTCACCCGACTAATAATGTTTTGAATGTCAACAGCATTATTAAAGTAAGCCGTACTCCCAGTGGGTACAGAAAACTGCTCAAAACTGTGGAACAGATTGTTTCCTGCTGAGGTTCCACCAGTGATATTGAAAATATTACTTTCTCTTGTGACACTGGAATTATTAGGTAGAGTGCCATCGGGGGTAATTTGAGCGATCGCCGAAGGCACTGGGCTTTGCCCAATCGCACAATTTGCACTGCAAACGCTGACACTCCCTATCGCAATACCTAAGAACCAACCGCAACGAATACTCCAGAAACCCGACATTGCCCCCCCTAGCTGCATAGCAGTTGCATTTCTTGTTTAGTTAAGCATATTTACTTAACCTAAACCCTATATAAAACGCGAAAACCTGGTCAACGGTGACCAGGTTTTTTAAAAAGGTTCGTAGTGATCAAACTGCTTTTATCGTTAAAAAAAGTAAACGGTCAATAACTAGGGTGGACAAAAACACTAGCAAACTCAGCATACATTTGTTTTTCCGCTTTGGGATTTGGCTTCGCCTCGCAACCAGGGCGCTGTGCCACTTATCATCATACTTATGCCGACGTTTGCTCGGGCTACTGACAGGAGACACCGGGTCATTTGCCCTTTTCAGTTTGGTAGTGCCTTGTTTGGTGTCTTATCTATAAGTTATCACCTCAATATGGAATTGCAAGCGGTTGTTAACCTAAGTTAATAAGTTGTAGAACTTCTCAATAAGGAGTAAATCCATTCAAAATTCAAAATTATTTTTTGTTCGCGTAGCGTGTCCGTTCACGAAGTGTGCCGTAGGCTTAGGACACACTTTGAATTTTGAATTTTTCTACACCTTTGTCTAAATCACCAATTCCACATAACTGAGCCATCGTCCAAATGGTCAGTCACAATACGCCCAATGGCATCAATTTCTTGAAGCTCTTCTGTAGAAAGTTGAACAGAAGCAGCTTGGGCGTTTGCGGTTGCTTGTTCAGGATGACGCGCACCAGCTATTGCATTCGCCTGTGGTTGGGCAATGAGCCACGCCAGCGCTAACTGAGCAAGGGTACAATGATGACGTTCGGCAATTGGACGCAGTTTTTCTAAAGCTTGTTGGGCACGTTCAAAGTTTTCTCCTTGAAACAGCTTATTCTTGGCGCGGTTGTCTTCTGGGTCAAATTTGTGACCAAAACCAAATTTCCCTGTCAACAATCCCTGAGCTAAAGGTGAATAAGCAATGATGCTAATCTGGTTTTCGATACAATAAGGCATTGCATCCTTTTCTACAGACCGCCAGAACAAAGAATAGGGAGGTTGTAAGCTATCAATACGTCCGTACTGAGATGCTTCTTCCAATTGCGCACGCGAAAAATTGGAAACACCAATAGCCCGAATTTTACCTTGCTCTTTGAGGTGGTTAAGAGCGCTCATTGTCTCTTCAATTGGGACAGCTTCAGAATTGAAAGAGCCAGCGGGCCAATGAATTTGGTAAAGGTCTATGTAGTCAGTTTTGAGGTTTTTGAGGGAGCGTTCACAAGCCTCAATCACTTGATCGTACTTGAGATGGTTGGCAAAAACTTTCGTGGCATACTCCAGTTGATCGCGAACATCAGATAAAGCTTCAGCAACAATGCGCTCCGAGTGTCCCTCACCATAGACTTCAGCGGTGTCAATTGTCGTGATACCAGCTTCAAACGCGGCTCGTATTGCTTTAATCGAGTCAGTGTCTTCTACCCCCACCCACGCTTTTTTACCAGCCTGCCAAGTCCCCATTAGGATGGGCGTGATCTGCACGTTTGATTTACCTAGTGTTCGCTTTTCCATGTTTCAATCCTGACAAGTCATGTTTTCTTAAAATTACGCAACTGAGGTAGATAGCTATTGACGAGGAAACCACCTTAGCTATCGCACAACAGTAACTGGTGTTCCAATGCCCACCAGAGAGAATAATTCCTCAACATCCTTGTTGTACATCCGAATACAACCGTGTGAGACTGCTTTGCCTACTGACTCAGGATTAGGCGTGCCATGAAAGCCAATCCAATTTTTACCGTTTGTCCAAAATCCAATCCAGTAGCGACCAAGAGGATTTTCTGGGTCTCCTCCTGGGATAGCTATACCTTTTTTCAAAGGGTGTATCCAAGTAGGATTTTCTAACATTTCACGTACTCGAAAATTGCCAATTGGCGTTTGCCAGCCTCGGCGACCTACTGCAATTGGATAACTTTTAATTTGGGTTTTTCCTCGATAGAGGGTTACTTGACGGCGGCTAAGACTTATCTTTAGGTAAGTAGGTTGAGGAACTAAATCATCGAGATAATAATTAGTCGGTACAGTAACTGAATTATTGAAAGAGTTGTTAGAATCAAAAGTTTGCTCAGAAGCTAACGATATCTGAGGGCTTGAATATAACCCAACTGCACCAATTAAAAAAAACAACCTGACTGATTGCTTTAGTTTCATAAATAATTTGCAACAACCTATTTATTTAGTATCCAAATATATTAGTAATTTGTTAAACATCTATCTTGAGGGTAATTCAGATAAAAATTACCCCTGATAACTAGTAGAGTCTTACGACTAGTTGCAGGAGTAATTTCGGTAGTCTACGAAAGAATAATCAGAGGTACTACACTTAACAAGTTTGCCAGTGTGTGTAGAGCTAGGAAATTCTAAGGGAATTTACCACAGCCCTCTGACACCTCCACCACCTCCACCAGTATTTGAGCCGCCTGTTGTGCCGGAACCACCTGTATTTTGCTGGGTTCCGGTAGTGCCGTCATTTTGATATTGCCCGCTTGTGCCGGTGCTTCCGCCGCTGGTACCGCTGCCGCCATATTGCCCGTTTGTGCCGGTGCTTCCGCCGCTGGTACCGCTGCCGCCATATTGCCCGTTTGTGCCAGTACTTCCGCCGGTAGTACCGCTGCCGCCATATTGCCCGCTTGTGCCAGTACTTCCGCCGCTGGTACCGCTGCCGCCATATTGCCCGCTTGTGCCAGTACTTCCGCCGCTGGTACCGCTGCCGCCATATTGCCCGCTTGTGCCGCTACCAGTTCCGCCGGTAGTACCGCTGCCGCCATATTGCCCGCTTGTGCCAGTACTTCCGCCGCTGGTACCGCTGCCACCATATTGCCCGTTTGTGCCGGTGCTTCCGCCGCTGGTACCGCTGCCACCATATTGCCCGCTTGTGCCGGTGGAACCACCCGTGGGTTGCCCTGGGCCTCTTTGGGAGGCTTGAGAGTATAAGGTGCCTTCTGGGGCTTCACTAATTACAGTGCTTCTAGAACTGGAATTTGGCAGTGCAGATGCCGGGAGACTGAGTAAAGCACTGGCACTAGCAACTCCTACGAGGCTAGCAAGGGTTTGGAACAAATTTTTGCTGTTGTTTCCGTTCATTTGTATCTCCTTAAGTTAAAGCTGAAAAACTTTTAACCTACCACGCGATTTGCAGAAATTTCGACAAAATACTGTGGTACTTCTGAACTGCAATTAATTCACTCTGTTTGTCAGAAGTATTTAACTTGATATTGATATTTCTCTTTAAAAGTTAACTCTGTTAATTGTCTGGCTCGTCTGCCTAAAGCATAGTCTCATGTTAAACAAGTCTGTGATTAAGAATACTTTTTTGTAATAGCAAGCGTAGCTTTTTCTGACTGATAGTAGTTGATTTTTATAAAAAATATGCTAAAAACAGCATTCAATTTATCTTGAATAATACGAATAAAAGCGTGAAATTTAGGTATATTCTTGATTTTCCATCGTTAAGTAGCAATAGCATGGTTAGCAAAAACTTTCGTGGCATACTCCTCTTGCTATCGAACATTAGATAAAGCTTCAGCAACAATGCGCTTTGAGTGTCCGTCATCATAGACTCCAGCGGTGTCAATTGTCGTGATACCAGCTTCAAATGCTGCTCGTATTGCTTTAACAGTTACCAGTTATCAGTTACCAGTTACCAGTTATCAGTTTTATCGTTGGGGGAAACACCACACCAATTGGACCGAAAGCGTTGGTGGCGGGTTTAAATCCCCCACCAAAGCGAGCCGTCACTGCGGCTGGTACTGTTCACTGATTTAATCGAGTCAGTGTCCTTAACTCCCACCCATGCTTTTTTACCAGCTTGTCATGTTCCCATGAGAATAAGGGTGATTCTCATATCCAATCTACCCAGCTTTCGCTTTTCCATAATTCCTCCTTAACTGTTCCTTAATTCATTTCCTCAGACAGTGACTTAGTCTATCGGTGTTGGCGTCAAATTAAATAAATCAGAGTTACAGTAGATGCTTATGCAAGAACTGACTATGACGAATCATGCACTCAAAGAATGGGCTGTTGCTATCAACGCCTTGGAAACAGGTAAAACAATTATGCTGCTTCGCAAAGGTGGTATCCACGAACGCAATGGACGCTTCCAAGTTGCCCACGAGCAGATATTGCTTTACCCAACGTTTGAACATCAACAGCCTTTCTTGCTCAAACCCGAGTATGCCAATCTCGTCGTTCCGGTGACATCTGGCTGGCATCCAGAAACAGTCCGGATCAGCAGTTGGGCTGAAATTACGGATATTTTCCCAGTCAGTGACGAGTCAATAGTCAATGCTTTACTTCCGTTCCATATCTGGAATGAGTACTTTATTAGCGATCGCCTCAACTGGAAACCGCGTCAGCCACTGTATATTCTCCTGCTACGGACTTACAAACTCCCTCAAGAGCAGGAAATTCCCTATCGCAGTGAGTATGGCGGCTGTAAGTCATGGATTGATTTGGCTCAACCGATTTCACGGCAAGGAGCACAACCCGTTTTGTCTGATTCAACATACACTCAATTAGTCGCCCAAATTCGTAATATCGTTAGTGATAAGCTATATGCCTCGTCCATATAAGGCATAACTATCTAAAAAAGTACTCGATCATACATAAATTTTTGTGAAGCACAGATACTATTGGCTAAACGTAGAAGCTTGCTGCGTTTATTTCTGTACCCTTTCGTTTGTAAGGTGTCTACATCTTACGTTTGCGTTGAATTCTGTTACGTGTGTTGAGGTTAACAGTTGTGAAGGATAAAAAAGTATCCCGAAAGGCTGAGGTTACTCTTGACATCTGTCTGCGATTATGCATTTAGAAGCTAAATACTAAGGAGCGTGCCATGCATCGACGAATGTGCTGGTTATCAAAGTCTGGAGACAATGGGGTAAAAATTTTACATCTGCAAACTTCACCCAATGAACCTTGGCGTCCTTACACAGCTTTTGGGCAATATGCAGTTCCAGATTACCAAATACCAGGCGGTTCCAAAGGTTGGGCGACTTACCAAAAATTGTTAAAAGCAGGCTGGGCTTTGATACCAAGTGCAAGAGCAAACGAGTTCTCCCCATCAGCCACTTCAGTTCAGTCATGAGAAAGAAAGAAGATAGAAAAATTTCTTTTTCTTTGACTCTTCACTGTTTATAAACCTCTGGGGGAACCTTCTCCACGCGGATCGGCTGCACCTTCTAATGTTCCATCAGGTGTGACGACAATTGCGTTAATATTACCCCAAGGTTCAGTCTGCTTAATTTTGTGTCCCCGACGCTGCAAGTCTGCAAGGGTGAGAGCATCCAAACCAAGAGGTTCCACTCTTAACTCATCTGGTAACCACTGATGATGTATGCGGGGTGCAGAAACAGCCGCGCCTGCATCCATATTGTATTCCAGTACATTCAGGATCACTTGCAACACTTGGGTGATGATGGTACCACCACCAGGTGCACCCACAGCCATGCGGAGGCGACCATTTTCCGTGACAATTGTGGGAGTCATGCTAGATAGGGGAGTTTTGCGCGGTGCGATCGCGTTCGCTTGATTCCCCACAAGTCCAAATGCATTTGGCACTCCGGGTGCTGCAGCAAAATCATCCATCTCATCATTAAGTAGAATACCAGTTCCCGGCACCACCACGCCAGATCCAAAGCCGTAGTTTACCGTGAAAGTTAAGCTAACAGCATTGCGCTGTTCATCGACAACGGTAAGATGACTGGTTTCGGGCGACTCATATTTGGTGCCCAACCCCACCCCGCCTGCACTTAAGCGAGGAAATAGTCCCCCTCTGCGCTTACGGAAACTCTGTTGGGGGGTAAGGTGCTGCAATAATTGAGGGTAATTAACCGAATTTGATGTAAACTGCTGTAGCGTCTCGTTATCTGCTGGCTTAACCTCACTTGACGGTGTAGCCCTTTGCATATTAATTTGTTGACGCCGTTTTTGAGCGTAGGCAAGGCTAACAAGTTGTGCTACGGGGACTTTGACAAAATCTGGATCGCCTAAAAGTTGGGAACGATCAGCGTAAGCAATTTTCATGGCTTCCACCATCAAGTGCAAGGCGTCTGGGTGATGCCATCCTAAAGATTTTAAATCGGTGTTACCGATAATATTTAAAATCTGTAATAGATGAACGCCTCCTGATGAAGGTGGTGGCATTGAGCAAATTTTAGCTTTGCGGAAATTCCCACATACTGGAGTGCGCCATACTGTTTTGTAAGATTTTAGATCGTCACGAGTGATTAAACCACCGTTTTTTGTCATGTCGGAGGCGATCGCCCGGGCAATATTTCCGGTGTAGAAACTTTGGGGATTCTTAGCAATTTCTGCCAAAGTTCGTCCTAAATCTCTCTGTACCAACCTTTCCCCAGGACCAAAAAATTCACCGTTGCGAGTGAAAATTGCTCGTGCTGCTGGATTATCCAGAATAACTTGCTTGCGATCCTCGTACACTTTTATAGAACGCCAAGTCTGCTGTTGAGAGAGGATGAAACCATCTTTAGCCAGAGCGATCGCAGGTTGCACCACTTGTTGCCACGGCAGCTTACCATAACGACGATGAACTTCATACAATCCAGCCACTGTCCCTGGTGTCGCCGCAGCCAAATAACCGTTCACACTCAGATTTGGACGCACTTTGCCTTGTGCATCCAAATACATATTTTTTGTAGCTTTTAAAGGTGCGCGTTCGCGAAAGTCCAACGCCTTGATTTCGCCAGTTTTCGGCTGATGCAATAGCAAAAATCCACCGCCACCAATTCCCGCTGAAAAAGGTTCTACCACAGAAATTGCAAAGGTGGTCGCTACTGCTGCATCAACTGCATTACCACCCTTGCGTAACATTTGCAAACCAGCTTCACTTGCTAGGGGATGTGCTGAAACCACCATCGCCTTTTTCGTACGTACGGGTGGGATCACGAAGGCTAATGCTGCTTTCTGGCTGCTAAACAGCAATACAGAGAAACACAGATAAAGTAAAAAGCCTGAAAACCGCGTGCATCGGTAAAAAACACGCATTTTATATCTCCATAACTACGATGGCAAGAACTAACGTATCGTTTGTTTCGCTACGTATGCATGAGGATTCTAATCTTGAGACTCCTCAGAGATAGGTTCCGATTCGGTTTCCGGCTCAGTTTTGACATTGGTTTTCGGCTTAACGGGTTTTGGTCCACGCGCCAAAGCAGGATTAACCGGCTGCCTAGATTCATCCCCAAAGGATGCTCTTTTGCCTTTACCCTTTGAGCGCTCATCACTTTGTTTTGAGCTTTTGCGATTGGATTCAATAGGAGGCACAGAATCCGAATTTTCTAAATCGTTGTCAGTACCTGCTTTGGGCTGACGGTCAGATTTCTTGATTGGGGGTTCTACCATTGTTAAGTTTTGTTAATTTATTTATATAGTACATGACTTTGGTAAGAACTGATCTGCGTGCAAGGGAGCGCTTACAGGACTGGACTCATCACCTCACCCGTAAATACGGCTTTCTTGCCGAGAATTGGATCAGAGGGCAAATTTAGACAGGATCGATCCAAAGGATCATCCTAGCTTTTTCTTGAGGGCTAAACCCATATCTAGAGTACCAAATGCCATGAAAACTTTTTTGTTCATGACTCTGCTTTTGCCCTATGTTTCAATGCCGTTGTATGCGACCATCTTCCATATGAACAATGCGATCCGCAATATCTAGGATACGGTTGTCGTGGGTTACAAGTAGCACAGAGCAGCCTTCTTCTTTTGCAAGACGCTGGATGATATCAACGACATCTCGACCGGTTTTACTGTCCAGCGATGCAGTAGGTTCGTCTGCAAGCAATAATCTAGGTTGAGCAACTAAGGCGCGGGCGATCGCCACTCGTTGCTGTTGTCCTCCTGAAAGATTCGCGGGGTAGCAGTCCACCTTATCACTCAATCCCACTGCTTGCAGTGTTGCGACAGCTCGTTGTCGATACTGCTGTTTAGGAATTTCCTGGTGCAGTTTCAGGGACATACGGACATTACCATAAGCAGTTAGGCATTTCAGTAAGTTGTGGTGTTGGAAGATAAAACCAATTTTGTTCCGGACTTTAGTGAGTTGTCCTTTACTGATACCCCGTAGTTCTTTACCAAGGACTTTTAGATTACCTTCCTGCACAGAACGCAATCCTCCAATTAAGGACAATAATGTTGTTTTACCACTACCAGACGGACCAGTGAGAATAACAATTTCTCCGGGGTAAATATCCAAATTCACATCATTCAGCACGGGTTTACGCAACATTCCTTGACCGAAAGCGTGGTTGAGATTGCGAACAGCAACAGTAGGTTCCATAGCTCCACTCACCAGTTCCTTGATTTAAAATACATCGGCTGGGTCGGCAGAGCGAAGTTTTCCTGTGGCGATCGCATACATTTGATTTGTTCTTCCCAATTCTGCTATTCCTTGTTGGGTACTCACCAGTTCTCCAACGCGGGTGTTGATTCTCAAGATTTGTCCAGAAATCGGTACTCGCACTTGGGTGTTGTCCAATTCAGCCTTTCGCTGTTCCACCTGAATCAGGGCTTGTTCTAATTCAGCTTTGGCAATTTCTACATCGACTGGGCGAACTTCTTGCAATTTCCCCAAATTCGCCCGTTCTTTAGCAAGTTGTGCCTGTAAAGTAGTCTTAGTGTTTTCTAACTCTGCTTTGTTTTGTGCAAGAGTTGCAGTCGCCCTGCCAAACTCTTCTTGTGCATTATCTACGTTAGATGTACTGATAGCTCCTTCCTTCACTAAGGCAAGGTTACGCTGATATTTCAGATTGGCATTGCGCAGAGTCGCTTCAGAGGAGGCGATCGCTGCTTCTCTTTGTTTCGTTTCAGAACGAATGCGAGCCTCTAACTCAGCAATAGTCGCACGTTGGGCAGTGATTTCTCCCTGTTTTACGTCTCCTTGCTGGATTTTCAGCAATTGCGATCGTTTAATGGCAACATTTGCCCTAGCATCCCTCTGCTGTTGTTCAGCTCTATCTTTTCCCTGAAGGATGGCAATGATTTGATTTGCTTTGACAAAGTCGCCTTCCTTTACCAAAATTTGGTTAACGCGGCTATCCTGCGCATTTGCTACTGAAATCTTGATCACGTCTCCTTCTGGGATTAACTTACCAAGAGCAACTACGCGAGTGGTAGAACTGGGATTTGCTGCAGAAGGAGTTTCAGAAGTATTATCCTGTGCCTGGATTGTACCACCGCAGGCAGTACACAAACCGAGAAGGCTGAGAATAACTGTGTAACTCACCCACTGGCGAAAACCGAAAGATACACCTCTGTTAAGTCCATTTTGGGGCTGAACCATAATGATAGCGGTTCTCGTTTGAATACAATATAACTCGGGTGTGGAAAAACGAAGAATCTACTTAAATACCTATAAACACTTAATTTATCAGAGGCTGACTAAGTATTATTTTTTATATAGGATTGAAACCACAGACAAGTTAGACTCAAAATGTCTGTGTGAAGTTCCCACCCGGAAAATTATTCATTGTGCATCTGTCGAAAGGCAGAATAGACTATTGCACTTCTGCCTTCTGTCTTTAATTTCGACTGACAAATACAAATCCCCGTGTCTTACGAGAAACTGAATCAGGCGTTGCCATAGCCTTCCATAAATCTGCTGTTTTCACCCAAACCGGCGGATATTTGTAACGAGAAACATCCATGATTAAAAATCTATCCATTTTCTCGTTATAGGCTGCCAAAGGTGAGATATGCCCGCCTTTTTCTTGCCCAATTTCTCTACGTAGATAATTAACTAAGACGAAATTCCCTGGCTGTTTCAAATTTTCTGATGCTAGCTTTCTAAAATCTTGTAGATTAGTGTCTGCAGCATGATAAACCTTGGGCTTAACGTTATAACTAGCTAAGAATTGCCCTATCTGCTCTAGCGTCATACCCATACGAGAAACAACCTCGGGTGCTAACACTTTTCGCGTCGCTTCGTTATTAAAAAAGTTTTCTTGAGTAAACACACGATAAGGAGAATACTGCGGCGCTTCTGGTGCAGGGATTTGCAACCCATTCAGCACCATAACAATACTAGCAACCCCACAATATGCCTGATTGTTTTGCGTGACAAACTGCATACTGAGTGGAAAAAAATCTTCTCTCGATTGACTTTCAACAAATAATTTTTCACCTTCAGGCGAATTGAAAGCAATCAAATTTTGTGGCAGAGTTAATGTTTGAGCAAAGACACTTCCACCAGCTAGACAAGCGCCTACTATCAAAGCCTTTAAAGGTATTTTGATAGTTCTCATGGAAATATTATTCATAAATTAATTTTGTTTTAAAATATAATACATATTATAATTTTCAGGACTTTTAGGCAATTAATAAGATAAAAAATGTAATGAATCATCTGTTAGTTGTACAGATAATTCATCGGCAGCATCCTTTACAAAATGCGTTGCCAACTTTATGTCTTTACCTGTTGGCGTGAGGCTAAACCTTTAGCTTTGCGAAACTCGCTGACAACCTCTTTAATATCACGTAACTCACCTTCAACTAAATAGTTCAATTGCCGCATTTCCGAAGCCGAAATTTTGCCGACAAGTTGGGCGATCGCCTTCCTTAATTCTGGATACTTTTGCAAAGTTTCTTTCCGTACTATCGGAGCCGCCTCATAAGGTGGAAAATACTGCTTATCATCCTTTAGCACAACTAAACCCAAGCGAGAAATTTGCCCATCAGTGGAATTGCCATTTATCATATCTACTTGCTTTTGCAGAATTGCCCGGTATATCAACCCCAAATCCATAATTCGAGGAGATTTCGTAAAGCGTAAACCGTAGGTTTTAGACAATCCAGGAAAACCATCTTCCCGTTCTATAAATTCATAGCCAAAACCACCACGCCATTGAGGTGTATATTTAGCAGCTTCCGAGAGAGTTTTGATATTATAGCGACTTGCATCTTCACCGCGTATTATCATTGCAAAAGTATTTTCAAAACCCAACGGTTCCATAACTTCCAAATTGAATTGTTGAGCGTAAGCTTCTTTTAACCGCTGATAAACCTCTTTTGGATCATTAATTGCTTTTTGTTTTAAAATAACAGTAAAAGCTGTACCCGTGTACTCAACATAAGCATCAATTTTCCCAGCAGTAATTGCTTGATGAGTGACTAACGCACTCGTAAAGCGAAGACGCTGAACTTTTAAATTGGTTGTTGCTTCGATTTGCTGTGCTAAAAGTTCGCTTAAAATATCTTGTTCAGTAAAACCTTTTGAAGCAACGGCAATATCACCACCACCACTGCCACTTGTGCTGGGGTTACAACTGGCGATTAAGAGCACTAAGGCAAAAGTTAAAAGGAAAAAGGCAAAAAATCTCTTCATTTATCTCTCTTTCTCCTCCTCTGCTTCCTCTGCGGTTTATTAATGACAACGCACTCTATTTTTTTGTAATTTTAAACTTCCCCTCCAACCAACCAATAGCAAAATCAGCAAGTAAAGCAATCACCGCCGCAGGAATCGCACCAGCTAAAATCAACTGATTATTCACCGCTGAAATACCTCGAAAAATCAACTCCCCTAAACCACCAGCACCAATCGCTGCAGCAATGGTTGCAATTCCAATCGCAATCACCGTCGCCACCCGCACTCCTGCCAGAATAACACTCAGCGCCAAGGGAATCTCCACCTGAAGCAATAGTTCTTTATCTGTCATTCCCATTCCCCGCCCAGCTTCTATAATGGCTGAATCCACACCAGTAATACCCGTGTAAGTATTACGAATAATTGGCAATAGAGAATACAAAATCAGGGCAAAAATTGCAGGGTTTGCTCCAATTCCGCCAATGACAGGCACAGGGATAAGCAAGCCAAACAGCGCCAGACTGGGAACGGTTTGCATAATATTCGCAATCCCGAGAATTGGTTGACGGAGATTCTTCTGTCGGGTAATTAATATACCAAGTGGAATACCTACGAGAGTGGCAATCCCGATAGAAATCGCTACAAGTAGCAAGTGTTCTAGAGTGCGTTCCAGGATTTCCGGGGCATATTTTATTAAGAAGAAGTCACTGATGTTCATATAGCTGGCTTAAGACATTGGAGAAATGCAAGGGCTTCTGGGTGTTGAGAATGCAAAAATTCCTCAGTTGTACCTAACACTACCAATTCTCCCCCATGCATTAACCCAATTCTCGATGCCAAAACAAAAGCTTCTTGGATATCATGAGTGACAAACACAACTGTCTTGCCCAGTTCCTGCTGTAACCTTTTAAATTCTTGTTGCAGTTCCAACCGCGTAATGGGATCAAGTGCGCCAAACGGTTCATCCATCAATAAGACTGGCGGATCGGCTGCAAGCGCCCTTGCCACACCAACCCGTTGCCTTTGCCCTCCTGAAAGTTCATGTGGATATCTTTGAGCAAATTTTTCTGGTTCTAAACCAACTAAATGCAACAATTCATAAACTCGCGTTTTAATTTGTTTGGGTTTCCAACCTTCTAAAGATGGAACTAAACCTACATTACGTTCAACCGTGAAATGAGGAAATAAACCCGTTTCTTGAATAACATAACCAATCTTGCGCCGCAGTTTAATTTCATCCCATCGAGTTGTGGGAATGCCATCAAATAACACCTCGCCTTGTGTGGGTATAAATAGGCGATTGATTAATTTCATTGTTGTCGTTTTGCCGCTCCCACTGCGCCCTACTAATATCAGTGCTTCTCCCCGATGGATAGAGAAATTGAGGTTTGATACTAGAGGGCGGTTGTTACGGCTAAAGGTAACATTGTGGAATTCGACAGCGATTTGGTTATCCTGTGGCATGGGTAACTTGCAAGCTGGTTTTATGTCATTATCTGCTGAATTTTGCCATTATGCGTTAAGCTTATGCTTTGCCTGATTCATAAGAGAGCAACGCTTGGAGGCGATGTAGCTCCTGTACTTCTGTGAATTCACCAGCCGATAGCGACGAATACGGTTGTTATGACAGATAAATAAGGAAAATCAATCAGGTATTCAGCATTTGCACTGTTGTGTTGAAATCTCATCCCTAGTTGATGAAATATTTGCACTCCATGCTTAGGTAATAGAGGTTTCAAAGGCGAGTTGCAAGATAACAGGCAAACAACTTTTCAGTACAATCTCTGATGGAAATAGAACATAAGTAACATTAGATTGTTATGAAATTTCTTATGAAGTTACCAGGAGTGGACATGAAATTCCAAGCTATTTTCATGAGCGTAGCCCTAACTGTTGCCGTGTTCACAGGGTTAACACTGAGCCATCAGCAGTCTGCTCAAGCTCAAGATGCTAGTATTAATACTAATGTTGATACTAATGTTGTTGATGCTAATGCTTGCGTTGGAGTATTGGGAGGAAACTGCGCACAAGTTCCCACTCCGGCTCTGCTGCCAGGTTTAATTGGTTTAGGCGTGGGCTTACTACGCAAGCGCAAGGCTGAGAAGGCTGAGGTTGATATCTAAAGTTTCTTACGGTTAAGTACCTGGACTGTTATGTCGTCCCACTTAGGCTCACCTAGCTATAAGTCATAATTGATGGCACTTTTAAGGCAAAACTTTGACTAGAGAGCCATCATTCTTATTTGTCTGTCAATTGGCAATTGGGTCCTACCCAGCTGATAAGCCAAGAAGTCTTTAGAGCAACGTAGAAAAGCTCTTGCCATGCTAGTGAGAGCAGTTAGCGGGGAGATAGCATTGCTGCTTGAGGTTACCTCCGGAGATTGTACCAATGTATAGAATCCCAGTCCTGTAAAAATGTGGTAAAAGGTAGGCAATATGGGTCGGCTGTTGTTGTTTAAAAGCCCAAGAACTGCTCACAATTGGATTGTTCTATGTGGTCTTGCAGTAGGTCTGTGGTACCTGCCTGCTTGGCTAGGGATTCTACTACACTTGGGTGTTCACGGTGTTGCGTTTCCTTTACTTGTCTTTGTAGCTGCTTATTTGGCAATACAACAGTTATGGCATCAGCGAAACCAACTTGCTAAGCTAATTGCTCCTGTCGAACAGAGGCGACTAGGACACTTCGTAATTTTGACTAGTGTAGGTCTTTTTCCGTTCTGTCGTTTCGCCTTCTGGTCACAAGCTCTACTGTGGTTTTTGGTCTTAGTTGGGATTGCTTTAAGTTCTTGGGGTGTAAGTTTCTTCAAAAAGTACCCGCAGCCTACCTTCTTGATACTCCTAAGCGTACATCCAACACCAAATTACCTCGTTGATTATCTGTGGAGAGCCGTCAATTACGACAAAACTCTAGAACAATTGATCGCTTGGAGTGGTAGTCTAGGACTTCAAGGTATAGGTCACTCAGCGGCTTCAACTGATAATATTATCTATTTAGGCACAGGTGCAATCCAGGTAGAGTGGGGTTGTACTGGCACTGATATGGCTATTACTATGGCTGCAACTAGCTTGTTACTAGGCTTAATTTTTAAGCAAAGCTGGTTGCAAACAGTAGGACTAGTTATTGTAGGGATTGTTTTGGCTCTTGTTGTGAATTTACCCCGAATTATGTTGCTAGCGTTTGCAAATACTTTCTGGGGGAAAGAAGCATTTGAATTCTGGCACACAGGTTGGGGTACACAAATCTTCTCAACAATTCTCTTTACAATTTACTATTACCTGATGAAGGGTATTTTTTCTGAGCGCTCCGTCAAATCGCAGATCTAATGCTGGGTTGATGCACATCTAGGACATTTCATACTTCTATTTCAAAGGTATAACAGCGACTGGCTTTGCCAGTGTCGTTTGGGCGATCGCTCCCTGAGTACCGTAGCGAGTCACTGCGGAGACAGCCGCGCTTTCAACTTGAGTATTATTTAGCACGTAGGAAGTTTGCCCGACGGGTAAGATATTTGTCGTCCATTCACTTCCTGTTTTAGTCTGCACAACCCACAACCAAACTTTTTGACTACCTGTGGGTTTCCAGTTGAGTTGAATTCTGCCTGTAATTGCATCTTTATTTATTGTCAGTTCGGGTTTAGCTGGTGGTGTGTTATCCAACCACGGCGATGCTGGAACCAAAGCTGGTTTTGTGTAAACCTCCTTTGCTAACAAGTCAGAAATTCCGCCACGATTTTGCATCAAGGATTTCATACTGAAGTGAATGTTGCCGCCCGCTCCTGAAAAACCCCGCGTCCCCTGAATTTGATAGGATATTTCGTGAGCATCCCAAGTTTTCGAGGTGTCGTTACCTACGCGGCTGGTGTAAATTCCAGACCAAATATGCCTACCCAAGGAGTTTTGCTCTAGCCACCACTTTAGCAAAACGGGATAACTTTGATGAGTTTGTGAAATCTTCCAATAAAGTTGTGGGGACAAGTAATCTAGCCAGCCGTTCACCAACCATTTTAGAGAATCAGCATATATTTGGTCGTAGGCGTTGAACGTTTTATTTGCTGTCGCTTGAGGGTAGCCCGGTTTCCAAACTCCAAAGGGGCTAATGCCAACTTTCACCCAAGGTTTTTGAGTTTTGACACTTTGATAAAGACGTTGAACAAACGTGTTGATATTTTCGCGCCGCCAGTCACTGCGGCTGAGTGTCCCTCCGGTACGCAGATATTGTTGCCAACTGAGTTCGTCAGGGAAGTCAATCTGCTTCCCTCCGTCGCGTTCTGGGTAAGGATAGAAGTAGTCGTCAATGTGAACTCCATCTATGTCATATCGGCGAACAACATCCATAATGACTTTGAGAGAGTAGTCCTGAACTGCCGTTTCTCCAGGATCTAGCCACAGAGCCTTGCCATACTGCTTGACTAACTGTGGTTGAGTTTTGCTGATGTGGTTAGGTGAAATTTGGGATTTTGCGTTAGCCTGACGGGCACGGTAGGGATTAAACCATGCGTGAAACTCCAAACCCCGTTTATGCGCTTCTTCCACTGCAAAAGCTAAAGGGTCATAATAAGGTTCTGGCGCTTTGCCCATTTCTCCAGTTAAGTACTCTGACCAAGGTTCGTAGGGAGATGGGTATAAGGCATCACAAGCAGGTCGTACTTGAAAGATGACCGCGTTGAGCTTTAATGCTACCGCCCTGTCAAGTATTGTAATGAGTTCCGCCTTTTGCTGCTCGCTGGTTAATCCTGGTTTCGAGGGCCAATCAACGTTGGCTACGGTAGCAATCCACACACCTCTGAATTCTCTTACGGGCAGTGCAGGGATAGTATTTTCTGGTTTTTGTGGGATGTCCTGAGATAGGACGGGGGAACTGGATCCGAGTAATAATAAACTGAGAAGAATCGCTTTAAGGTTCACAAGTGATATTTTTGACAATACAACTGTAGGAGACTACCGCCTCCAGTTGTGGACTCTACTTGTGTAGTATCAGTTCCTATCCAGTAACGTCAATCGCATATCTTAAGGAACCGTTGCGGACGTGGGATAAGGTAAAATCACCAGAGGCAGTGTTTGTAGCGTCTAACAATAGTCCTGAAGTAAATCAAGCATTGGGGATAAGGTAAAATCACCAGAGGCAGTGTTTGTAGCGGCGTGCAAGAACGGCAAGAAACCCTCTCTCTAAATCTTCAGCAATCTCGGCTAGCGTTAGTGTTTGTAGCGGCGTGCAAGAACGGCAAGAAAACAGAGAAAATGGCAGTCACTACTGGTTTTAACGAATGGTATGAGTGGGCATACAAGCAACGATTAGTGTTGGCATCTACGGCGATTAATGGAGAGCATCGTGTCATGCTACCGTCGCAAGAATGGATTCCTGCAACCAAAGCAATGCAACTTTACCCAATCGAGTGAAAAAAATGAAAATTAGCAGACAAGAAAAGCTAAGAGCGATCACATACAGTATGGACTTACTAATACCAGGATTTTACTTTTGGTGTCCTTGGTTCACTGTAAGACTTGGTGGAGCAACACCAGACGACAATCCTTACAAATATCCTGGTAAAATTCATGATTCTACGGGCATTGCATTAGTCCTACCAGGATACAGAATATTTACGACTTATCAAGGTAGCTATGACGCTTGATAAACATACGATACAAGGATTAGCAGCATTCACCACAAAAACATTACCGTCAAGCGAATTTGAAAAGAGGATGCTTAACGCTGGATATTACGAAGTGGGAACCGCACCTGCCCAAGGTGGGAGAGTGAAAGTATGGTGGTCACATGACACTTACCCAAGAGTCGAATCTATCTACAGTTCTGATAAAAATACTGTTATTACCGCTTATCACGTTTAGTCAATAAGGCAATCCTACACCATGCCCCCCACAACATTTCCTAATACAGATTCAGCAACTCCAACTTTAAGTTTCAATCCCTAGTAGGGAGTAAGTGAAATTTCAACTAGGGAGCCTTCTTACCTCTACCACCAATTTGCTTTGTTTCAATCCCTAATAGGGAGTTAATGAAATTTCAACCTTGATAATGGTCGGGATGATGTATTTTTTCAGAGGTTTCAATCCCTAATAGGGAGTTAATGAAATTTCAACATCATCAGCCGCTAGGCTAGCGATAATTCTCCTATGTTTCAATCCCTAATAGGGAGTTAATGAAATTTCAACTCTCGCGCTTCTGCCTATGGCATTTGTAAAAGAATAGGTTTCAATCCCTAATAGGGAGTTAATGAAATTTCAACCTTTACAAGGAAATAGCTGCTTGAAAAATGCGTTTCAATCCCTAATAGGGAGTTAATGAAATTTCAACCTTTCCCTCAGCGGATCAGTTGCTTGAATATGCCGGGTATGTTTCAATCCCTAATAGGGAGTTAATGAAATTTCAACGCAGCGCGACCCAGAGGCAGAAGGGACTAAACCAGCCGGTTTCAATCCCTAATAGGGAGTTAATGAAATTTCAACTTCTGGGAAGTCGTCTTCTTCGCTGTCTGGGTCAGTTTCAATCCCTAATAGGGAGTTAATGAAATTTCAACTTTGAACCCTGGGGCAATAAGGCTACTTACTGGTACAGCAGTTTCAATCCCTAATAGGGAGTTAATGAAATTTCAACCGATAAACTTCCACTGCCATCAGAGAAATGGGATGTTTCAATCCCTAATAGGGAGTTAATGAAATTTCAACTAGTGCAGCAGTGCATAAGATATATGGAAGCGTTTCAATCCCTAATAGGGAGTTAATGAAATTTCAACGACAGTCATGAGACTGCTGACCTGCAAAAAATAGGTTTCAATCCCTAATAGGGAGTTAATGAAATTTCAACCGTATCAAATCCTGTAAACTGCGCTTTGGAGAATATAGCGGTTTCAATCCCTAATAGGGAGTTAATGAAATTTCAACGGCACATGGCGCATTGAAAGCCATAGAAGTATCGGTTTCAATCCCTAATAGGGAGTTAATGAAATTTCAACTTGATGGGTGCTTTTGGAGACGCTTTGCAATTTCCGTTTCAATCCCTAATAGGGAGTTAATGAAATTTCAACATGATATGTTCACCGCGTGGGTGAGCAATGCAATGGGTTTCAATCCCTAATAGGGAGTTAATGAAATTTCAACTTAGATTGTGATGATGACGGGCGAACCACGTTCATTGTTTCAATCCCTAATAGGGAGTTAATGAAATTTCAACTTTGATGCTGCCGATTCGCCTACGAAGGTATCTTTATGTTTCAATCCCTAATAGGGAGTTAATGAAATTTCAACACCACACCCAATCACGGAGAAAATCGAGTATGTTTCAATCCCTAATAGGGAGTTAATGAAATTTCAACTTCTTCGTGAACCTCTAACCTCTGTCTTTCTCATAGTGTTTCAATCCCTAATAGGGAGTTAATGAAATTTCAACGCTGAAGCAAATTAATTTGATTGGCTCGTTCTGCTGATGGACGCGTTTCAATCCCTAATAGGGAGTTAATGAAATTTCAACAAATTGCTCACTTGAAATTCAATTAGGAATAAGCTTGTTTCAATCCCTAATAGGGAGTTAATGAAATTTCAACGGTCTATGATGCCAATACAGCCAGCCGTACCACTTGTTTCAATCCCTAATAGGGAGTTAATGAAATTTCAACTCGCGCACTGGCGCGGGACAGTCTCCCCACTTGGTTTCAATCCCTAATAGGGAGTTAATGAAATTTCAACCTTGCCCATGTCCGTGAGGGGCACAAACGAATTCTGTTTCAATCCCTAATAGGGAGTTAATGAAATTTCAACTATAGCTCTTTGGATGAAAAGCTATTCTTTTTCAGTTTCAATCCCTAATAGGGAGTTAATGAAATTTCAACGCCTGGATAAATGCGGTGAGCGCCAAAATTAAAGAGGTTGTTTCAATCCCTAATAGGGAGTTAATGAAATTTCAACGGTGCGGTTGCAAGATTGATCACCCAAACAGCAAGGTTTCAATCCCTAATAGGGAGTTAATGAAATTTCAACCCCGCTCTTTGAAGTTCGCCCAGCCCTGCCAGACTTTTCAGTTTCAATCCCTAATAGGGAGTTAATGAAATTTCAACTGTTTCTTTGTCGAGGCGATACGCGATCGCCTCCTGTTTCAATCCCTAATAGGGAGTTAATGAAATTTCAACCATTGTCCTGGAGGTCGTACCGATTGATGGGTCTGTTTCAATCCCTAATAGGGAGTTAATGAAATTTCAACCTTCATCCTCAGTTTTGCCGTGTCCCAAGAGCCGTTTCAATCCCTAATAGGGAGTTAATGAAATTTCAACGCATCTTCCCCACACTGTTCCAGCCAGTAAGCGATGTTTCAATCCCTAATAGGGAGTTAATGAAATTTCAACCACCCCGTTTTTAATCCCGGTACTGCAACTTTTAAGTTTCAATCCCTAATAGGGAGTTAATGAAATTTCAACGCACTTGCCACGCCTACAGCGGGATTAAAAAAGCCTTTGGTTTCAATCCCTAATAGGGAGTTAATGAAATTTCAACTTCTCTAATGTTGCGATCGCTTTTTTCATAGCTCGTTTCAATCCCTAATAGGGAGTTAATGAAATTTCAACCAGCAACTTCCACGCTTGAAGCAATACAGGAGATAGTTTCAATCCCTAATAGGGAGTTAATGAAATTTCAACTTGGTATTATCAGCCTTTCATTCTTACAGCGCTAGTTTCAATCCCTAATAGGGAGTTAATGAAATTTCAACCACTAACGGCATAGAGGCAGACACATCGACGCTATGGTTTCAATCCCTAATAGGGAGTTAATGAAATTTCAACCCCAGAGCCAGCTAATCAAAAGGCACGTAAATCGTTTCAATCCCTAATAGGGAGTTAATGAAATTTCAACTTATCGCAACGGGTAAGCAAGGTGATGACACTTTGTTTCAATCCCTAATAGGGAGTTAATGAAATTTCAACGCTAATGCCAAAGGTAGCATTACAGGTCATTGATTCTGTTTCAATCCCTAATAGGGAGTTAATGAAATTTCAACCTTTCCCCTCCGCACCGCCCCCAAGTAATTATCAAGTTTCAATCCCTAATAGGGAGTTAATGAAATTTCAACGCTCAGTATCCCTGATTGCGTTTCAGTCCTAGCTGTTTCAATCCCTAATAGGGAGTTAATGAAATTTCAACCTAAACATGAAAGCGAAAGATAGTTTACCGGAATTGTTTCAATCCCTAATAGGGAGTTAATGAAATTTCAACCCACAGGTAATGCGCGGGCATTATCTCGGGGAATGTTTCAATCCCTAATAGGGAGTTAATGAAATTTCAACGTCAGATGCTTGGGTAAAGATAGCGTCAATACTGTTTCAATCCCTAATAGGGAGTTAATGAAATTTCAACCACAGCCGGGCGCTACGATATAGCTCATATGGTCGTTTCAATCCCTAATAGGGAGTTAATGAAATTTCAACGCTAGCGTAGCATTTCAATCCCCAATAGGTAATAGGTTTCAATCCCTAATAGGGAGTTAATGAAATTTCAACCTGGAATTGAAACATTGTACCATGCTTAAACGCGTTTCAATCCCTAATAGGGAGTTAATGAAATTTCAACTCAGCGCAGGTGAAATCCAGCCAAAAGAGGCGAAATACGTTTCAATCCCTAATAGGGAGTTAATGAAATTTCAACTTTACTATGTGCGCCGCAAGGAATCGGAAACTGAATTGTTTCAATCCCTAATAGGGAGTTAATGAAATTTCAACGCGACCTAGGATCAACGGGTCTTTGCCAGTGTAAGTTGTTTCAATCCCTAATAGGGAGTTAATGAAATTTCAACTCGCTACAGAGTCTGCTGCTGACACACAATTTCTGTTTCAATCCCTAATAGGGAGTTAATGAAATTTCAACTGCGGAAGCCTGAGAACTAATATATATAAGGTTTTCAAGGTTCTTGAGCGCGGATAGAGCAATCATAGCATGCGAAATCTTGGTTGTTCAAGATACAAATGGCTGAAACCCAGTCTAGACAAGCAGCGCGGATACTTTGTCAGAGCATATTCCCGTAAAGCTTTGTGCTGTGGGAAATTCAGCCATTTTTTTCAAAACCTCTTTACCAACACCTACCCATCCGCGCATTCGGCAAAGAAAATGGTTTCGTCACGAGGTTGTTCACCACCGATACGCTCGATTTTACCAAAACAGCAAGCACAAAGATAGTAAAATTTAATACTATCAGTATCAGGCTTAATGAGCTTGTTCAAGCGCGATCGCAACTTTGCATATTGAGTATCAGTCAGTTGACACTCAAACACACTATACTGCACCCACTGTCCGTAAGACTTGAGGACTTTGTGGATTTTGGTGCGGCGCTTATCTTCAGAAATATCGTAGGATACAACAACATTCATTGCGACTTTTCACCTCCAGCGCCTACTTCAAAACCAATGGCGGATATTTCTCGATTTCACCCATGAAGTATTTCGCCAGTAAACGGGCTTGCATTTCAAATGCTTCTTGATACATACATTTGCGTCCTAGTACTGGATGTTTGAATTGGGATTGTTTCTTTTGCGCGTATAACCGTAAAAATGTTTTTCGCCCTTCTGGAGTGAGGGAAACTGCACCGCTTAATGGTTCTGTGACAAAATCCGTAGGTGTCAAAAATTGCTTATTCAATGCAGATAACACGACTGCATCCACAATCAAGGGGCGAAACTCTTCCATCAAATCTAACGCAAGTGATGGTCTACCATAGCGATCGCAGTGGAGATATCCTAGATAAGGGTCAAACCCGGCAATATTGACTGCCCCTTGAATATCATGACGCAGCAAGGAATAACCAAAGCTGAGTAAAGAATTCACAGGATCGGTGGGAGGACGGCGGACACGTTTGGGAAAAGTAAATTCTGTTGTCCGCAGAAGTTGATTAAAGCAGCCAAAATAAGCTGCACTACCAGCGCCTTCCAAACCGCGCAAAGAATCAATACTTTGAGTTTTGTCAATAGGTGCAATTGCTTGCTCTAAGCGCGTCACATTTTCGGATAAATCTAAGCCTGGACATTCACGTTGACGACGGATGAGGACGTTGCGGTAGTTTTTCAGCTTACCACGTACAAACCCTTGGACGGCATGAATTGCTTGGGCTGATTCACCAGCTGCTTGCCATTGTGCTTTACGGACAAAAATGTTTTTGGTGACTTCTGGTTCTAAACGTCCTAAATAACGACCTGTATCGGTGAGAAATGTCAGAGGTATTTGGCGTTCAAGCAGTTCAGAAATTGTTGCAGGTGAAACTGTAGCGCGTCCTAAAACCACAACACCATCTATTTTAATTAATGGTACATCCAAAATTGTCTTTTTATCAAATTTGACAGTCAGGCGTTCATCAATTTTGCCGATAAAAGCATCTTCTTGAGTGATATAAACTGTACCCATAATTTCATTCTCAATTCATCAAAAGTTAACTGGAATCAAACTGTCATCCAAAATTATTCGGTTTCTTGATAGCGTCCTACTTTGTCAGCAGTCCCTGGCAGACATCGCAATTGAAGGCTGCATCCAGTACAGCGCTTAGTTTTGACAGCTTTTGGCATAGTGCCTGTAAATAGCAATGTTTGAACAGCTTTAATGGTAGCGATCGTACTCTGACGCAGTTCTTCGGTCATTTCTACTAATTGACGTTGGTGCGAGTGTGCGTAGTAAACATAGCCATTGTTAACACGTTGTCCTGTCATTTCTTCGAGACACAACGCTTGGGCGCAAACTTGCAGTTCATCGTTATCCCATTCGCCTTTGCGTCCCCGCTTGTATTCAATCGGATACCATTCACTGTTTTCGGCTTCAATTAAATCAGCTTTGCCGATAAGTTGGTATTTTTCTGATTTCAGCCAAATCGCCCGTATTTGCCAAGTTTCCTGTTGATGTCCTTCCCCAACTGTGTGAACACGTTCGTGTAAACTTGTTCCTTCAATTGTGTATTGATTATCAATAAATTCTCCTACACAAAACATTCGCCAGCAGCGATGTGGGCAGTAGGCATATTGATTTAATGCAGCGATAGGAATGTATTCTGTATCATTCATGGCTTTGGATATTTGATGAACGAGAATTAGTTATTGATAGACGACGTGTCATACCCATACCCATTGTTGTTTTCCGTCCAACTCCTGCATACAAAGCAAAGTCAGCAAGGGCGTTGATTTGCTTGATTGCAATGGGTTCAACATCCCCGAGAATCCGATAGCTTATTTCGCCAATGGAACCAATAAATTTGCTGTCATAGTTGCTAACAACTTCGGTATGGATGTTACAAAAACTTGGATAAATTGACTCGATGGGAGTGTTAGTAAATTCAATCCCACTATATTTGTTCCAGCGAGTCAGAAGACTGTTGAAGAAACATTCTCGTGTTGGCAGAATGGTATCGTATCCTCCTTGGCGGAAGGCTACAGGTGTAGCAAAGGTGAAGTGAAGAGTGCGATCGCGATCGCTAGCTTGTTCATATAATTGAGCATATGTGCAAGCATTTGCCCAGGGTTGAGTTGATTGTGGAGTCCCAAAAATGCTGGTAATATACAAATCTGCTGAACCCAAATGCCAAGGATGATTGGGGTTGAGATTGAGCCACAATGGAGTCAGCTTGCTAAATAGGTTGTCGTCTAGGAGTGAGATGCGCCACCAGCAAGGCGTACCTGCGGGAATTGGGCGTTGATGACAAAATTGCAGAGAGTGGTGTTTGTGTTGGTGGTTTTTATGATTTCGTTGTACTTGTAAAGGTGAAAGGGTGAAGGCTTTCTCTGCGTTGGATTGGTGTAGATAGTCTCCCAAGGTGCGATCGACGGAACTAATGAGGGTGAGGAAGAGGGCGTGGTAGTGTCTACCTGTGAGGAATTCGGGGTAGATGGGAGACTGGGGGATGAGGTTAAGGACGAGGCTATGGGGCATAATCAAAGCTGGATTAAACAATAAAGGGTTCATCATCTGGAAGACGCAATTGTTTACCCTTCATTGCCATTGTTAAGATTCCTGCAATTCCAGGTAAAAATCTGTATTCTTTTTGAGCATTGCTACATTGAATAACAATCGGATATGAAACAATTCCTTCTTTTCGCATTTGAAAGATAATGTACTGATTTTCTTTTTCAGCTAGAATCACTCCTGGAATTAGATATTTTTCTAGCACTTGAATCAAGGGCGTAGGTCGTATTGCTCCTCCTACTCCTAAGCGTCGTTCAATACGGCAATTTTTGAAGGCAGTCAGTTTATTGAGTTCTGTATTGACAAATTCTTGCCAAGTGTCAGAATAACTCAGACGAAAAACCAGTTCATAATTGTCCTTTGCCCGACTAGTGACTTCTATAAGTTCCCCATTTGGAATAAATTCGTAGTGACGTAAAAGATGGATAGGATCGAGACGCGTTTCTTCTGATTCATCCAAGAGATATCCATGAGGATCACGAATTGGGAGACTTTCAAACAAACTATCTCTGAAAGAGAATAATGGTGCATAACTAGTACTGAAAATTTCAGCAAATTCTTTTAAATCCTTTGCTGCTTCCTCATCTTGTTTGAACAGTGGTTCATAGTTATCTAAAGTAGCACCTCCATTTTGTAAGTCTTCCCAATCTTCTGGATACTTGGCTTTGATGTAAGTTCTAACAAAAGCTTGACCACCAGGAGTAAACTTCCATTTATTTTGGACATCTTTAAGTGAAGCTTTACTAAGGTTCTCAGCGCCTCGTAAAACTTTCATTCTAAAACGACAGTCATCCCAAGTACGATTTCCCCCTAAAGTTGATTTGACTGTTTCAAAAAGTTGGGGGATAAGTTCTGCACCTGCTATATCTTGAAATGCCTCTTCAAGTTCTAACAGTGGGCGAGCAATTTCTAAAAATGCTTCAGAACGCCAATATGCAATCAATAAAGGCTTATCTAGGCAAGGAACATCCTTGAATGTTTGCTCAAGTGCAGCACGTCCTCCAGATATATCGAGGGAAGCTAAACCTTGTTCCCAAGCGATCGCTGGTAAATAAGCTATAGCTTCTGAGTCAATGTTAGTCTCAGACTTACCCAAAACACGTCCGACTCTACCAATTCTTTGCCAAAATGCAGCACGATTATGGGCTGAAAAAATCAACCAATCTAAATTTTGTCGTGTTGGTGCAGGGTTTCTTTCAAAGTTAAATCCAACATCCACAGTGCTAGTTGCCAAAATTATTTGACACTGCATTGCCCGTTCTCTATCTTTAAAAGGTGCAGGACCAGTAATGCGCCCAATAAAATCGGTCAGTCCTTGCTTATCTAACAATTTTTTGAGGCGATTAATGGTGTCCAGAGAGTCAAGAATGACCGCACCATTTTCCTTTGGTCTTTCTCGAAAACGTTTAACCACTTCAGATGTTAACTCTGCTAACCACTCTTCCCTAGTATCAGGTTGTGGTCTTAATTCTAGATTTACTGCTGTTTGTGATGGTAAAAGATTACTGTTACCAGTTTCCCCATTGATTTTTGCTATTCTCACACCCTGTTTTTCTAAACTTTGCAATGCTAATTCACAAGCTGGTTCTGGTGTAGCTGTCAGCAAGACAACTCGCCTTCCATCCTTAAAAAAGCCAAAAATATGGGAATAGGCGAGATAGAACAGTAATCCTACCAACTGCTTAGCATCATAAAGATGAAATTCATCAAAGATGACTGTAGCAAATTTGGTGTAGAAAGCATTGGCGATGTTACCTCTATCAAGCTTGTTGTAGGCGAAGAAAGTAGCGTAGTAAAAAATATCGGGATTTGTCACCAATATAATTGGTTTATTTGCACCTACTTCTGGAAAGATAGTTGCAGGATTACGCAAAACATTGTAGAGTTTTTCTCCTGGTCGCTTACCAACCTTGTCATCAGACCATCTTCTTATTTCTCTTGCAGAAGCAGATTTGACTACATGGGGTAAACCAGCTTCTTTCACAAACTCCTCTGCGGCTTCACGTTGCTGTTCTACCAAAGCATTAGTTGGGGCAATGTAGATAGCACTTTTTGTAGGTTTGTGCAATAAAACTGTGAAGCCTGCTTTAGTTTTACCTGTACCAGTTGGTGCTAAATCAAGGATAATATCAGCATCACGAGATTTTTCAAAAACCTCAACTTGATGCTGAAGTGCATTTTTTATGAATGAAAGTTCATCCGGTAATGATGCACAGGCAAAAATACTACGAGGTTCAAGTTTAGTAACTAATCTTTGATTAGCCATTGAGTCTAGCTCCACAACAAAATTGTAAACCCTCTGGAACAATGATTTCTCCTACCTGCCAAGCAGCACCTCGGAAATGAAGATTTTTAAGTATTGGTGCTGGAGGCATAGAAATTAAATCAAAAGACAATATTTCAGTCTGCATTGGCAAATCAGCAACGTTCAAGTAAGCCCTAGTTTGGTAATTTCCTTCTGGTAATGGAATGACATCAAACTTCTCTAGAATATTCACTCTTACTTTGCTTGCAAATTTCCCAACACGAATGTATTCAGGTAATTCATAATTGCCAAAGACCACAGTTTGAAATTTATTACCACGTTCAATCATCCGCAATCGTCCTGTTTGAGGAAAATTACTTGGTCTAAAGGAATTGGGTTTTTTCCCTTGGCGTTGTAATGGTACATCCTCCCGTGCGGTAGCGACTCGGTTATTAGTCATCGCGTACCAGTAAGCATCGGAAAGAGCATTGAAACGTTCAAACCGGAAAGTCACTCGACCATGAGTAGGCGAAGCAGGTAATATATAGAATGATTGTGCGATCGCTTCAAAATCTTCTTTGTAGGTAGGTCGTCCTATAGCCTGTCCTTGGAGACGATAAGGAGAATGAACCAAACCCAAAGCATAGGTTAGAGCATAATTCCCAATCGTCCCCTCAGTGTAGTAGGTATCCGACAACTCCCTAGAGGCAAAAAAGACTGGTTCTAAACACAGTAATTCCACAAGCTTTGCCTGCTGAAAAGGAATTGTTGACATAACCTAACTCTCCACTTCAACTGCTGCTTTTTTACCTTTGCTTTTGCCTTTTTTAGACTCAGCAGGAACTTGACGGAAAGGTTCGTAAGATTGGCTTAACCGCTTTAAGAAATTATCACGTTCTTCTTCTGACCAATGGTTATCTACATCAGTCATTACGGTTGCTAATTCTTCGTCAGATAAAGACACAGAAACGCCTCGCTTGTTCTTCCAACTTGAAAGTACCTCTTTAGCTTTTTCGGTTAGACGCTTAGTATTCATTGGATGTTCTAAAGGTTTTTCCAAAGCATCATAAACAGCTTGTACAAGTTCCAAAGAACTGGGAAGTTCGGCAATGCTACCAAAGATACCCAATATTGCATTTTCCATCCGTCCAACACGACTGGAAACAGCACCATAGCGGCTGGTATACAGAATGTTGCCAATAACATACCGCAATTCATCAGCAGTGACATCTTTGAGAGTGACAACATCAAGAAAATGGACGCCTGGTTTGATATATTCACTGGTATTTAAAGCTGTTGAGGCATTACCATTTTGATCGCGCATTGTGCCATTTTCGTAAATAGCATTAATCGTTCTTTCTCCTAAAACTTCAGTAGCAGGTAAAATACTAAAAGCATCTTCAGTCCAAATCCGACTTTTCTGTGCGCCACCGCCACCAGCAGCAAAACCGTACAGAAAACAGTCCACACACATTTCACAAGGAGAGTTTGTGTTCAAAGAACAAAGAGAACCATCTTTACTGGTATACAAAAGCTCATGCGCTCTTAAATGTTCTCGTCCGTAACGTCTTTCTGGTGCTACTTGTTTGCGCTTAGTCATTACTAGGCGTTGGATAATATCCTCATCGTTGATACCGGCTTGTACAAACTCGCTAGATATAGGTTCACCAGAACCTTCTGTGCGAAAGATAGTTTCAGATTGAGTTTTCCTGAGAACAACTAAACTAATAAACCGTCCTTTGGGAAAGTTTTCGTAGGTTTGGGCAAGAACTGGAGAAAGTTTTTGAATTGACATGATAACCTCCTAATTAAACAGATGTGCTAGCTTCAACAGAATTCTCTTCTGGTTTACCTTTAAGCTGCTGACGGGCTTCTTCAAGGAAAAATAGATAAGCAGCTTCCAATGTCTTGTGATCAGCTAAAAACTTTTCAGGACGTCCTTGGTAAACATCCTCATAAAGTTTTCGCAAAACTTCGTAATATCGCTTGATGTGTTCAAGCTTTGTTTGACCAACACCATATCCTCGGATGCGGTCTAAGCGAGTATGATATTGCTGAATTAAAGCAGCAAAAATGACATCTAAACCTAAATGAGGTTTTTGAGATCGAATAGCTGCAATCAAGGCTGTAAAGGGTTCCGCTTGTGCAGTTCGTTTAAAAGAACTTCCCCATATTTTCCCTTCAGCCGCGACTTGCGCCGCCTCTTTAAGATATTGAGTTAAAAGTGAGTTATCATCGGGCATAAGGTTCTCCAGTAAAGTATTTAATGGCTCACGAATTCGACTCCAAGTGACACTTAGATTTGGTTCATCTTCTTCTCGTAAAGTCCAACGTAGTAGGACATAATAAAGTTCAATTGGTCTTACACAAGCACGGGCTAAATCATATAGGCAATCGTCTACTTTCTGAATACTGGCGACAGATATTGCAAGTTTTCCTATACAGCGTAAACGCTCAAGAAATTTTTCTGAATCTTGGCGTTTGTATTGACCATTGCCTAATAAAGGTTGTAATGAAGCTGGAATGCCTTCTACTCGCCCGTAAATATCGTTAGATAACTCTACTTCCAAATTTCCACTTACAGTAAATGGAAATCCAAACTCTAAAGACAGGGAAAGTTCCAAAGCTAGACGTAGTGTTTTGAGTAAGCTTAAAGAAGTATTAGCATCTCCCCAAACAAGAGGAATAATCACCGTAGTGTGAACAAAGTCAGGACGCTTAGGAAAAGCAAATCCGACAACTTTGTTAGCTTTAAATTCTAGAGAATTTTCTCGATAGAGTTGGAATTCATCAACTGCAACCGTGCCACCTTCAGCATTAGTTGCAGCAAGCCTTTCTAAGTATTCCCGCCAAAGTCTTAACAGTTCAGGGCTTGAACCTTTAGGCAATGCAAAGTGTAAATACAGTGGATCTTGTTTTTTGACAGCAGGAAAATTTGCTCCAACTGTCATCAATTGATATGCTAATGCTGCAATTGAATCTGCTTGCCTTTTCGGTTCTGCAGTGATTCCACCAGGTAAGCGGTTAGAAAAAGCCTGTACTTTTGTACCGGGAGGCATAGCATCAGAAATTAGTTCGTCAATGTCATTGGAAGTAGAACCTAGAGAACACCTTAGTTTAGGGTTAGCTTCTACATAAGCATCTAATTCTTTTAGCCCATCCAACTTAGATGGAATAGGTAAATTTAACATCCGATTGACAACAGCAATCATTTCTGGTGATACTTCTGTTGCTTGTGATGCTTGTGTACTTTCCATTCTCAATTGGAAAGATTCTCGCAACGCCTCTTTAATGCCTTCGATACCTTTCACTGCTGCCTTTGCTGCAAACAAAGGTCGTCCATATTGTCCGTTAAATGCTTCTAGTACTGTACGTTGGTGTTCAGATATTTCTACATGATGAGCGATTTTATCCCAAACTTCTTTAGGGTTTAAGCCTACTTCTCGATAGCTGAGATATGCAGCCTTCAATCCTTCAGATATTGCAAATTCTTCTGGATTGTTTACAGGTAGTAATTCCAAATCGACTGCATTCTTTACAGCATCAGTACCAGCAGTATCGCCCCACTTTAATATATCTTTTGCAACTTTATCTGATTTGTAACCCGCCTTTTTCTTTTCTAAAAGTGCTTCTACATTTACCAACACCTCTTCAACATTTTGTTGAATAGCTTGGTGAGCAATCTTAATTCCATCTTTAGTAGGTCTGACAAGTCGTTCAATATTGTTTCCAAAAACTTCGTCAATCTTTCTTTGCCAAACACCAGCTATGTCTGTCACTAAATCTACCTTTGGTATCGCTTCTCCCTCAAAAAGTTCGCCATCAGGGAAAATCGCTAGAGCTGTCAAGCCATGCTTTGTCAAAACTTCTTCACAAGCTCCCAGTAAGAGTGCAGTGATATAACCTCTATCCTCAGATAACCGCACTCTAAAAAGATTGCTGGAACGGTCGAATGCAACTGTCAATTCATTTTGAACTTTACGAAAACGCTCTGCATCAGGGATTCCTAAATCAAATAAGTCAGCAGCTGTTATCATCGCCGCCCAACGTTCAATAGCAGGGTCTTCTGGTAAAAATCTCGCGCCATCAGTAACGTTATGCCCTGAATGACGTTCAATTAGCCGTCTGGCTAATTCAAAATCTTCTTCACTAGAAACTAAACTCAGTACACCTGCAAGTTCAAACTGTTGGCGTAAAAAGCCCCTGTCTCTGGCTAAGGTTTTCACCTTGCGTTCTAACGGATCTAATTTATTTAAGTCGTGAACCGCAGTTGCTGCTAATAACACAGGTCGTTTATCTTCAGGGACTCCAGCTATCCGACTCACTGTCAACATGAACTGACAAGCAGAGTCCAGATGTTCTGCAAGAGTTGTTCCCTCCCTCACCCCATATTGATGATGAGTTCCCAAGCGTTCGTAGAATAGGGGGCGAATTTCACTAAAATAACGTTCCTCCAAAAACATTGGAGGACGGTTCAAAAGCCGGGTACGCTTCGACATATACAAATACTTCAATTCAAAATTGAGTCTAGGTTACAAAACAAATTCTTGAGACTGTCACTTACACTGATATTTTGCTGTTATGAGCGTTTTACTCTAGCGTTTTATCAGTGTTTTCCATGAGTGACATACGCTCACCACAAAGTTGTGAGTTAGATATATCCGCTATGAGGAATACTGTCTCAAGGCGATGTCACTGCACTTACCTGTGAGCAGATAATTTATAATTACATTTATGACTATCGCACAATTTTTTTCAGACTGCAAGTACATTTAAGAGATGCCCAGAAAAAAAGACACGATTACACTGTCAATTCCACCCGGAACTAAGGAAAAGTTGGAGGAAATCGCCCGCCACTTCGATATTTCATGGGGCAAAGAACCTAGTATTTCCGGTCTAATAGTAGCCATAGCTGAACAGACTCTAGAAGTTGGGAAGCCCTTTACTCTTGATTCCAATCAGGTTAACGCCCTGCAACGAGCGATAAAAGCCTTGAATGATGCAGGTCGTATCGGGGAAGCCCAAACTGTACTTGCACTTTTACTAGAACGAGGCAATCTAGAACCGCCCCTGCGTCAATCTTTAATGAAACAAATTAGCCAATCTACTCAAGGATGGCGGATTCAAATTGAAGACTGGAGGAAAAAGCAACAGCCGTTTTATATCCTTTACCGGAATTCTCAAGGTCAAGAACTGGAATACACAATTCGTTATGCAGAACCTCGCTCCTTCGATAACCGCTTTTATCTGCTCATCTGGTGCGAAGAAACTCATGATGTAGAAAATGAGATTCCCGAATTACCAGAACTTTGGCACAACCGTTGCTTAACCTACGACCGCATTCAGTCAGCTGTCCCTATTAATGGAAATTGGCGAGGAAAACTAGATTCTTTAGAAGTGCACTTACACTTTTATGGCTGGTTGAAAAAAAGCTATCAATTTAAAGACGATGATGTTGATGATAAAACCATTGGAGATGTGCGTCAAGTGGTGCGACGAGTTGTAAATCCTTTTTGGCTCATTAGGGAAGTTGCGCGTTACTGGGATGAGTGCGTGATTGTGTCACCCGAAAGTATGCGCGATCGCCTGAAGCATAAGCTCCGCACCCTTTGTCAGTTGTATGAGATAGAAACAAAGGATTGACAGTATCGCCAAGCTCAAACTAAGTTTTTCAACTTGGTCTTAAAACTTCGTTGAAACTAGATCCACGAGTGTAAGGTTTCTCTTGCACCTACACTCCCTCCTCCAGCTTTCACTTTACGCATCTGCTTCCTTGGTTGTACCTAAAGGAATTTCAACAAAAACATCCCGCGCCATTTCTGCACCATAGGCGAGACAAGCAAGCACGTCTTCCCGCTCAATGCTAGGATATTCCTCAAGAATTTCCTCAATGGTTTCACCGCTGGCTAAGAGATCAACAATGAGAGAAACCCAAATACGATGTCCGCGAATGCAAGGTTTACCAAAACAAATATTCGGGTGCATAGAAATTCTCGACAACAAATTATCCTCGCTCATAGCGATTGATCTCTGGTAGGTTAGGATTCAGCGTCGTGTCGCCTTTTATAATCATTCATGACCAAACTTCGCTCAAGTCCAAAACAAATCCCGGTAGCACATCTTCTCCTAATACAGTTGTGGGATTGTCTAATACTTCCACATCCCGACCTTGCCTGTATATCTCTACTTTCCGGCTTTTGCGGTCAATCAACCACCCCAAACTGGCTCCGTTTTCCATGTATTCGCGCATCTTTGCCCGTAACGTTTCCATACTGTCAGAAGGAGAACCCAGTTCCACAACGAAGTCTGGGCATATTGGAGCGAAACCTTCTCGCTCTTTGGGCGTAAGTGCTTCCCATCGCTCTAACTTTACCCAAGAGGCATCAGGAGAACGGTCAGCACCATTGGGGAGGTGAAATCCGCTAGAAGAATTAAACGCCTTGCCCAGCTTTGTTTGACGGTTCCACAGCCAAAGCTGTCCTTCAATGTCCAAGTTACGGTTACCCGTATCGCTTCCAGTTGGGGGCATGACAATTAACTCTCCGGTCGCGGTTCTCTCTAACCTTAAATCACGGTTGACGGCGGCAAGTTCCTTGAACTGTTCGTGGCTAACTTTGAATGTTTGGGGAATGGTGATGGTGGGGTTGACCATACGGTAACGCCTCGGTTGATTTTGGGCAGGAATTGCAGGCTATTACTTCATCTATAGTGTCATAGGTCGCTAAATAAAGCGCAAAAAAATTTGGCGTTGCATATTTGCAGGATGAATTTTGTGTTCTTGTGGGATGGGCATCCATACGTGTCAACTTAAGGTGAAAACCAGTATAGAACAAGCTTTAAGAGATTGCCTCGTTCCCAGCCTGAGGCTGGGAATGCAGCCTTGGGAGGCTCTGCCTGCCAATTGAGCGGAGCGGCAGAGCCGCTTCAAGGGCATTTCCAGGTTCCACCTGGAAACGAGATTTTACAAGGGTTTTAGCTTAAGTTAACACGTATGGCAGGATGCGTACCCCACAAGAATCATCCCTGGATTCAGCTACGCCAAAAATTTAGCCCGCGTAGGCGGGCTTTGTTTGTTTAGCCGAGGCAGCGCCGTGCGGGGGTTCTCCCCCTTGAGGCGACTGCCGTCCAGACTTCCAGTCTGTGGGCGTATATTTGCAAAACTGACATACTTGCTTAAGCAATCAACAACCTAGCCTTATCCGCTTGCTCTTGCACACTTTCCTTCAACCACTCACTGATAGATTTACCAAGTTTGACACCTATTGTTGGATCTTGGGTTAAAGTCTGTTGGATTTTTTGCTGCAACTCCGGTTTCTTCTGATATGTTAGTTCGTCAATTTTCTGATCTGGCACCAGTTTGCGTATCCAACCAGGTATATCAGTTTCCTTAACCAAGGACTCACCTACAAAATAAGCTAATATCCCAACAATCGGTGCAATGATTCCAGTAAAAAGTAGGATATGGAATATTCCTGCTAGAACAACGCCTACGATTAAAGCAACAACGTGTCCAACAAATATAGAAAGCCCGGTTAAATCATCAAATGATATGGAAGTGGGAACTTTGTCTGTGTGATCCCCTAAGTCAATTGTTTTGCTGCTAAATGTTTCCAGTGGTAAACCATACTTTCTACAGATGGAATCTGTTTTTTCCCTCACCTCGTTCTGAACTTTTGACAACCACTCAACTAAACAAGTAGCCATTTTGTAATTAGCATCACTTCCTGTTAGCCAAGCTTTAGCTTTCTGCTCTATTTCCGACTCCAGAGATGAAAGCGTTATGATATCCCTTTTTCGCCAAGATTCGACACTTGGCTTTATCACCTCGTCTACCAAACCATTTGCCAGTTCCTCTGCTAATTTTTCCAAGAATACGGGTATGTAATTTCCCACAATACCTGTTAGTTCTTGGTCAAGGAATTGAGTAATTTCTTCGATAAATCCTTCTGTGCGAATGTACACCCGTCCCCAACGGGCAAGTCCTCTGGCAATAGAAAGCTCAGGTTCTCCATCTCGCTTGCAAGGCAAATCAGGAAAGACTTCTTGGCATATTTCCAGAACAAACCCCATTTTGGAAGCACTGCCTGTGAGGAGGATGACGCTGGGTTGAATGCCTATGTGCTCCAACTTTTGTTTGACTGCCTGCAACTCGTCACGGAAAGCATCACACCAACTTTTGTTGCCAAGTTCTGGTAGAGGTTTGCTGAGGATTGCGTTCATAATTTTGCCATTGACCAGAGGCAAAAACTTATATTTTCTTTGAATATCCTCAACGCCTACATTAACAATGCTCTCTTCGTAAGAATCTTGATAGTTAAAATACTCTTCTTTTGCTTTACGGCATCGGAGTTCACAGCGATTTTTGTATAATGGGTTTTGCTCAAAAATTTTTTCAAGGTGTGAAATTTCTTCTAGTTGCAGAATTTCTTCATCTCTGAGAATTTCTCCAAGCCGTAAAATTTCTTCGCGTCCTTCCCTATATTGTCTTTGACATTCCAGAGTTTTCTTGAGAATTTCTTTTTCAATGAGGGATGCACCTAAGTCGTGTCCGAAATCTATCGGGGTGTCAGACATACCCTTGACAAGGGTGTAGTCTGTGGTAGAAGAACCAATGTCGATGACCAACACCGACTTTTGTAATTCTTCTATGGTGAATATGCCACTTTCTTTCGCATGCATCAAAGCAGCGCGTGACTCTTTGACTACGGTTGCATTTGGCAAGCAACCTTCAGAAAGGAGTTGTTTGTAAGTCTCAATTTCTTCTTGCCACCATCCTGATGGACAACCTATGAAAAAGTAGTTGTCATCTCCTGAGTGAATTTGTTTAGTATCAATCAAATGCTGATAGATAGCATTCACAAATTCTTTAATGTTTTTTTGGTATGTTGGTTCATTAAATTTCCTGCTTTTAAAGGCAATTTCAAAGATGGTGGCATCGGGCATTTGATACGCCATTTCCCCAATGAAAATTCCTTTTTTAGGATGGTGGGCAATGGCGGTGGTTTGGCTTTTCCTGTTATTAATAAGCAGACTTTGAGGAGTCGTTTCTGGATTATCTGCTCGCACCCAGGTCAAAGCCGTTTCTCCGTGCCCTAAATCAAATCCGATAATTTTGAGATTATGATAATCATGCATGAGTAATTCTGTTTGCTTTATACAATGAATACTATTTGCTCGTTCCCATGCTCTGCCTGGGAATGCATCCAGGGGGGCTGCTGCCGATTCGTGATAAATTCTGTAGAGACGTTGCATGTGAGTCCAGCGCTGCGGGAGGGTTTCCCTCCGCAGGCGACTGGCGAACCCGAAGGGCAACGTCTCTACAACCCTGAAAATTAATGCGACAGACCACTAGGCTGCTGAAGACGATGCAGGCTCAACTACGCTGCCTGGTAAGAGTACTTGGTCATCTTTCACAAAAGCGTGCTTCAGGGTGATGTAATCTGTCGTTTGTGGATCGAGACTCGGCTCAAAGTAGAACATAGACCAAGCTTCCATTGCCAAATCCTGTTCCTCTGTGGGTTGATAAACTCGTGTCTCAATTCCGTAGCGTCTCAAAATCGTCGCAGCTTGTTCAATGCGCCTACGCACTGCAGTTGGGAGTTGAGTTTGTTCATCAAGTCCCTCTGCCATCAAGTCTTGTAGGTACTCTAACAAGTCTAGATGATTCTCCAGACCGGGTTTGGGTGCTTTCTCTTGGGTTCCCCCGTACGCCGCAACAGTTAGGTCAATTGATTGAAAAGCTTGATAAAGATAGTCAAGTAATTTATCAATATCTACACCTATTTTCAACTTGTTTTTAGGAGGTTCTGGCTGGGAGGTGACACCTGTGTTTTCAGACGACTGCGTTTGCTGAACTATCTTTCCAATCACTCCTCCCGTGATTGCTCCTATTAACCCCCATGAATAACCCCCTGCCAAGGTTCCTGTTATACCGCCAGCAAGTAGGCTGCTCATAACCTCACGGTTTTGCTGTACTTGTTGTGATAACGCCTGTTTGTAATAATCAAGCGATGTTAAGGCTTTCAGATTTTTTTCTATCTGAGTAATTGTGTTAAATGGCGCTAAAGTGTTAGAGGTTAACTCAGTCAAACCTAATTGGTTTTCGGATTGTGAGTTAGCATTACTGTGAGATTTTTCCGAAGTGTTTGGGGTTGAATCTTGCAGTTTGACTAATATTAAAATGCTCGTGTATTGATTGAGCGCCTTTAACATCACTGTAGCAAGGCGTGCCTGTGGTGGGGTCAATCCTCTAATGTAATCACCACTCAAGTCTGCAAGCTTGTTAATCTCTTCTTGGACTATCTTAACGGCTTGCTCAGTCGTTTCTACACGTTCTAATTGAGACTTTAGCTTTTCTTTTATTTCTTTGTAATGAGATATAAGTGTTTTCATAATAAATTTTAAGGGATCCCATTTCTATAGTATCGTTGCGATTTCACAGGGTGATATTTATATTTGTTGGGTTTACACAACCCTTATAGTAGTATTTTTAAGTATGTATGGCACTTGTTAAATTAATTACTTATATTTTTTAGTATTCACTAATGTTTAGTAATGTGCTGCCGTGGCTCATTGCGGTCAGATAAATTACCAGGATTGTCAGATAGATGAGGAGTGCGGACATGATATTACTGCCAAGCCTCAGGAGTGATATCTTTACTACGGTCGAAACACGCGCTCAAATGGCTGGCGACGATAGCGACGAGAAATGTCAAAATCTTTATCAAGAGTTGCAATAGCAGAAATATCCAAGCGTTCGGAAATCACAACCAGTGATAAATCTGCAAAATCTCCTGGTAAGTCGGCATACTGGGCATTGAGTTCGGCAATACGTGAAAAATCCTCTGCTAGTAGAGGCTCCCATTCATAGAGACCATTTGCCATATCTGATAAAAACTCATTTTGCACCCGCCAATTAGGAGCAAGCAAATACATCACCTCAGTAACGCACCCAACTGTAGTTACCAATCTACTTGTACAGTCAGCAAGGAAATCGCGAACTTGGCTGTGATACCTGTCCCCAGCATTGTAGTAAGCTACGAGTAAAGAGCTATCGACAAGAATAACAGGATAATAAGTCATGCTTCAAGCTTTCTGCTGGCTCTGTTCATAGCGTTTCTGGAAATACTCTGCTAGGTACTTAGAGCGTGCATCCCGGTCGGATAAGTCACTTGGACCGTTGAGTAAATGCTGAGGATGTCCACCCCGCCGTTCTAAAAAGGTCTTCTGAGGCTGTAACTTTTGCAAATGTTCGCGTAGTAGCCGTTTAATTAATTCACGACTTGTTGTTTTTTCCTGGGCGAGAATCTCTACTAAATACTTTTCCGTTTCGTCATCTAAATTTACGTTCAACATAGAAAGTTATGCCTCTTAGTTAGTACAAAATCAAGAAGAGCAAAATTACTAAACAACTACAAGTACAGCTACATAACCTAACTAGAGACGCTTGCTTTCATTCAGCGCGTCTCTATCTAAGAGGATAGCTACATACTTTGCTTGTATTCTTCTAACAGTTGCGGAATGTAATCATACCCATCCACACCAATGACGGCAATGATTTTAGAACGATTTTGCTGCAATAAATTTCTGAAAGCTTCCGCCCCTATTTGTCCTTGAAAAATGGTGAGTAACCCTGCTGTTTTACGCCATTCATTGGAAGCAATTTGGTTTAACAAATACATTCCCAAACAGCCTGCGTAAATTGCTTTTTCTTGGTCTTGTAGATGATAATAAGCTTCTGCTAAATTCGCTAAATTCAAAGCTTGAAGATACAAATCGCCAGAAATTTGCGCTGCTTGGAAGCCGTCTTCCAAATATTTAATTGCTGTTTGAGGCTGTGCGATGACTAGATAAGCTATGCCTAAACTACTGACACACAAAGCTTTACTTTGAACATCGCCCAATCTTTCTGATAGTGTTAAGCCTTGTTGTAAGTAGTTAATCGCCGTTTCATAAGTTTCTGGTTCTAGCTGTTCGAGCTGCTGTGCTTGCATGACTTCGCTGTAGCCCAAGTTTACCAGAGCATTTGCTTCGCCCGTACGATCGCCTGTTTGCCGACTCAGTATTAATGCGCGTTGGCTGTAGTTAATTGCCTCATCATACATTTTTTGGGCAACGTAAGTACGGCTGAGGTGGTTGAAATTGGCAATTTCACAAAGGCGATCGCCTGAATTGCGTGCTATCTCCAATGCTTGCTGATGAAACTCTACAGAGCGCTTATATTGTCCAAATGCTCGTTGAGAATAGCCTAAAAGTGTCAAAATTCTTGCTTTCTCTTGAGTTCCCTCAGCTTGCCGCAACGGTTCATCCAGATAATTCAGTGCATCCCGCAAATAACTACCAGAAAACGAGGCGAAAATCCCCCCGTACAAGGGAAAGTAAGGAAGCTGTGCAAAGGTTCGCAGAATCTGTAGCATCACTAGAGAACAACCAGCGCTGTACACCGCCGCACTACTAAAACCATCTGCCAGTTGATTCCAAATCACTGCAAACGTCAAGAAAGTTGAAATTGACAACTTTGACCCTGCTTTAACATTGTATGGTTGTTGATCAAACCAGTTGACTAACCCCCGTTGCAAGTACTGCAAAACGATTGCCATCTCCACCCAGTCGCGGAGGGTGATACCGCGCTGCTGTTGGGCAAATTCTATTGCAGATTGCTCCATTGCCAAGGTGCGAAACAGTGCTTGGGGTAACTGACTACTAACTTGCTTTGCCCAAGTTGCCCAAGGACCACGTTCTCCCGGTACGCCGCCAAATCCCAGTGACTCGCGGCTTTGCTCGTACATCCAGCTGATCAAGTGGTCTTGCAGTCGTTGCCAAGCAGCCACACCACGGGTAATACCTTCTGATATTTGCTGCAAATCAGAATCCGGCTGAGCAAATTGCTGCAAAGATTTTGACAATTGCTGGATTTGCTGTAAGGTTAGTGCATTCTTTCTATTAGGATCAGTTGCGCGTAAGAATGCAGCCAGACGCTCCCCTGCTTCGGCTGTAGTAATTTCTTTAATTGCAGAAGTAATGGCTTCTACGGCTTTATTTTGCTGTTGAGCACGTTGCCATTGACTTTGAATCGTCTTTATTGCCCTAAGAGTGCGGGTTGCTTTCGCTTGCTTAAGTTCATCTTTTTCGGTGTCTACTTGTTGCTGGGTGGAATTGAGGCGATCGCTCAAACCTAACTCAAAAACTTCCCCTGTGTCAGCAGTCACACCTTTAAGCAACATTTGATACACTTGCTCTTGAGAGCTAATCTTGCCCTTAAGTGTATTTTGGACAATTTCGTCGATTAAGGCGAGATACTTTTCACGCAATGGCAGAGAGTCAGACACTTTAGCAACCAGAAAGGGATACGTTAATTTTAATTCCTGTCTCGGTAAAGGTGCAGAAAAGGATGAGGGGACACATCAATTCAAAATTCGCTCATTCAAAATTCAAAATTTGGAATCTCTCCCTGCCCCCTGCCCCCTGCCCCCTACCCCCTCCTCTTCAAGTCCGTCCGGCGAGATTGGCAACAACGGCTGCTAACTCGGTTGGGTTGACTGGTTTGGCAACATGAAGCTGAAAACCTGCGTTGAGTGCTTTTGTCCGGTCTTCTGCTCTAGCGTATGCTGTCAATGCCACGGCTGGAGTTCGTCCGCCTTTTTCACCAGGAAGCGCCCTGATTTTACGAATTAAGGAGTAGCCATCTTCTTGTGGCATCCCAATATCGCTGACTAAGACATCCGGTTGAAATTTTTGCAGGGCAACAAGTGCGTCAGAAGCAGATGACACTGCTATGACTTGTGCTTCATGCTGTAAGAGCATTGTGGTCAAAAGCTGACGGGCGTCTGGCTCATCATCTACGACTAGCACCCGCAAGCCTCCCAAGTTTGGAAGATCGTTCTCAACCACTTGACTTTCTGGTGTAGATAAAAGCTGCTTTGCCTCACTTGTCTTTGTGGCAACAACTTTCATAGGCAGATTGACAATGAACGTTGCCCCCTGTCCAATTCCTGGACTTTCGGCACGAACTGTACCACCGTGTAATTCTACCAAATGGCGTACAATGGCTAAACCCAAACCAAGCCCGCCATGCGATCGCGTACTTGAGCTATCAGCTTGGCGGAAGCGCTCAAACACATACGGCAAAAACTCAGCAGCAATGCCAACTCCTGTATCTCTCACCTGAAATTCCACGCGGGAATTCATGCTTTCAAGTCGTACATCTACCGTTCCCCCCTTAGGTGTGAACTTAACGGCGTTGGATAGTAAATTCCACACAATTTGTTGCAAGCGGTTGGCATCGCCCAAAATTACCCCGACACTTGGGTCTGAAAAATACTCAATACAAATTTCCTTCGCGTCAGCACCTGGAATAACCGTATCGATAGCTACCTTTATCAGCGATGCAAGTTTGACTGGACGCACATCTAGGCGGAGTTTACCAGTAATAATCCGTGATACATCCAACACATCTTCTATCAGTGTTGTTAGGGATTTCGTGTTGCGGTCAATTGTTTCCAACGCTCGGGCAGTGGTTTCCTCATCAAATTTACGACTCCTGAGTAGTTGTGTCCAGCCGAGCATTGCGTTGAGCGGGGTACGGAGTTCGTGGGAGAGTGTGGCTAAAAACTCATCCTTCATGCGATTTGCTGCTTCTGCCGACTCGCGGGAAGCTTGTTCTGTTGTCAGCAGTTGTTCGCGTTCTTGCTCTGCTTGCTTGCGATCGCTAATATCAATCATGAATCCACGCAGTAGCTGTGGTGCATCTTCACCCCGCACCACATTTACAATGTCATACAGCCACACAACTTTGCCATCTGCTGCCAACATTCTATATTCAAATTCGTAATTCTCCAAAGACAGCGAACAGTCTATGCAATGCTTGATAGCCCACTCCCGATCCTCTGGATAGATATGAAACTCCCAAAAATGATCTGTGTACCAGTCTGAGAGTGGATAGCCAAGAATTTCAACTGTTTGCGGTCCTACATAAGTAAAATTCCCTGTGGTAGCGTCTGCCTCCCAAGGAATCACGCGCACCTTTTCTGCCAGTTTACGAAACCGTTCTTCGCTGTCTTTGAGAGCTGCTTCTGAAAGCTTGCGTTCTGAGATATCACTAATTAAGGCAACAAATCCTACGACTTCTCCTTGGCTAAATTGAGGAACGTAACAGACGTTAACATAACGGGTTACGCCATCTTCATAATCTAAATTTGTCTCATAGGAGACTTGCTCTCCTCTTAATACCGCTTCCACATATGGACGAATCGACTCATAAACTGACTCGCCCACAACTTCTTTAATATGCTTGCCGTAAATTTTTGAGGCGGGAATCCCATGCCATTCTTCATATCTTTTATTATTAAAGCGATAGCGTTGCTGGGCATCGACATAGGAAATTAAAACTGGCACAGCATCTGTAATTAGGCGCAGTTGTTCTTCTCGTTGACGCAGTGCTTCTTCGATCCGTTTGCCTTCGCTCAAATCCAGAGAGAAAACAATCATCTCCTGTTGACAGTCGTAAGGTTCCTGCAACAACGCACCACCAATCAGAATTGGGACACGGCTACCATCTTTGTGGATGTATTCTTTCTCAAAGGGAGTGCCAACTCCTTGTTTCCTGATTTCTTTTAATGCTTGTACATCCAAATTTATATATTCCGGCGCTGTTATGGCATCCCAACGTAACTTGCCTGAGTGTAATTCTTCACGGGTATAGCCCACCATGTTGAGAAAATAGTCATTGGCGTAGTGGACACCGCCACTAAAATCGCCTAAAGCAACACCAAAAATATTCGACTCCACCAGCCTTCGGAAGCGCTTCTCGCTCTCGCGCCTAGCAACTTCTACCTGCTGGCGTTCTGTCATGTCCTGTTGAGTTCCCCACCCTCGCACTAGAACACCATTTTCTACAATTCCCACAACATTGTTATTGTTCACCAAGTACTGAGAATTTCCATGCTTATCTATCTCATGGGATACGTCGATTCTATCAAAGCCCTGCTTAGCACTGCGTAACCCTGAATTTAGTGAGCTAATGAGTATCGCTACAGGTACGAACGTCCCTAACTGCAGTATGTTATCCAGAGCAAAATTGCCTACTAAGTACACAGGTTGTGTAAAAAAGTAGCCCATAGCCAAAGTAGACAGAGCAGTAGCCAGCAACCCTGGTTGCATCCCACCATACCAAGTACTCACTGCTACAGCCGCAAAAAACAGTTGGCACAAGGTTGGCATCAGCAGTGACTGTAGCAATAGTGTTAGTATGAACGCGCCACCAACAGCTAAGGCTGCCACAGCGTAAGGCACAAGAAGAGGGCGAATTCCTTTCAAAGTGGGTTCTCCTTTGGTGCAGCACTCACAGCAACAATTGCTTGCTCTACTGCTGTAGCTTGTATCAGCAACTTTACTTTGTTAAAACTCTAATTGCAGATAATTTTAAAGAGTTTTAAATTTTTTTCAAAAATACCGAAAATAACTTTATATTTTTTTAACATTTTTTCATTTTTCCTTGACCTTCATCAAACCTTGCGGTGAGTGTGGAAACGAGCGTGGCTTTGATTCCTCATGCAGCTTTTACGTTATTAATAGTTAAATGTGAGACACATCTTGCATTGTAAAAAAGCTGGGAAAAGCGAAAAATGGCTCGCACGTCCATATTAACCTTTGATCGTGGCACATTAATTTTGCATCCACCACCACGCGGCAAAGCTTGGATGGATTTTGCTACATGGGATGATAGAGTGGAAAAATTCCGCATTCCGGCTATTCATTACCGTGCTTTGGTGGAAGCAATGCAAGCGGAAAATACTGACTTTATCGATGAGGCTAAGGCGTTTTATCCTCTGGAGTTGGTTCCCAGTGTGGAAATGGAGCCTTACCCCCACCAAAGTGAGGCGCTAGCAGCTTGGAAACTTGCGGGAAGACAAGGGGTAGTAGTGCTTCCTACAGCAGCAGGAAAGACGTATTTGGCGCAGATGGCGATGCAAGCAACACCGCGCACGACGCTGATTGTTGTACCAACACTGGATTTAATGCACCAGTGGTATGCTCATTTAAAGGCGGCGTTCCCTGATACTGAGGTGGGGTTACTGGGAGGTGGTTCGCGGGATAGAACACCTGTACTTGTTGCCACTTATGACAGTGCAGCAATTCATGCGGAAAGTCTGGGGAATCTGTATGCTTTGTTAATTTTTGACGAATGTCATCATTTGCCAACAGATTTTAGTCGAGTGATTGCAGAATACGCGATCGCACCCTACCGTCTGGGACTATCCGCCACACCCGAACGCACGGATGGCAAACACGCCGACTTAAATATTTTAATAGGCAAAGAAGTCTATCGTAAAAGGGCTGAAGATTTAGCGGGTAAGGCGTTAGCAGAACATGAAATTGTACAACTTAAGGTGAAATTATCACAACTGGAACGCGAAAGATACACTCAGCTGATTCAAGTTCGCAACGATTTTTTGAAGGAATCAAAGATTTCTTTGGGGAGTCTTCAAGGCTGGCAACATTTTGTGCAGATGAGTGCGCGATCGCAAGCTGGACGTAGGGCAATGTTAGCACACCGGGAAGCGAAAGAAATCGCTTTGGGTACTGATGGGAAAATCAGAGTTCTGGCTGATATATTGGCTCAGCATTATCCGGAACGTATTTTGATTTTTACTGCTGACAATGCTACGGTTTATCACATTTCCCAAGAGTTTCTCGTTCCAGCGATTACTCATCAAACTCCTGTAAAAGAACGTCATGAAATATTAACAAAATTTCGGGAAGGGGAGTATAAAACTCTGGTTGCTTCTCATGTGTTGAATGAGGGGGTTGATGTACCAGCGGCTTCTGTTGCTGTTATTTTATCTGGGACTGGTTCCACACGGGAGTATATTCAAAGATTGGGAAGGGTTTTAAGAAAGGGGAAGGATAATAATAAGCAGGCGATTTTGTACGAGGTGGTGGCGGAGGATACGAGTGAGGAGGGGACTTCGGCGAGGAGAAGAGGTGTGGAGAGAAATGAACCGCCAAGACGCCAAGAACGCCAAGGTAAAGAGGAGAAGAAAGGGAATTTGCGGGTTATTTATGGGAGTGGACAGGAAAAGAGTCTTAAGGCTGCTGAACAGTTAGAGATAAATTATAAGGTTCAAAAAAAGCCGCCGATAAACACGGATGAAAGTTGATAATGTTTCAATAGTTCTTTGTGTTCATCTGCGTTTATCTGCGGTTTAAAATTCCAATGTTACCAACAGAGTTACTAAGTCACAGGCAAAATGGGGAAGAGATAATCCCAAAGAGACTAAAGATTGATGATAAGAATTTGGCGATCGCCACTGAGTTAATGACTTGTTTTCAGAAGGTTGTGGGCGATACTCAGGGGGCGCTTGAGCGTCAGTTGTTGGAGTTGGAGGGGGATACTCCAGATTACAGGATCAAGCGGGGTTTGGCTTATATCCTCAAAAGCGCTTTTTGCACGTTTGAGGTTGTGAGTCCTTTGGAACCTCAAATGTTACGAGAAAAGGTTTTTGCTTTGGCTGCGAAGTCTCCTCCGAGTCGGGAGTTGACGGAAGTTACCTTGACAAAGATTGCTTTGGAGTTGAGTCATGAACTTGAACGCGAAGTTTTGGTGAAACAAGTTCGTGACGGGTTATATGCTGATTTGTCTGAGAATAAGATTTTAACTGCTTTTGATACGCCAGACTCTAAGGAAGTCTTGCATCGATACAATTTATCTCAAGTGCAGGGGGTGTTTTATAAGGCGAGTCAGTTGATAATAAATGCTCATCGTAATGTTCCAGGACAATATAAGCTTTTATTTCGCTATCTCAAGTTGTTTCAATTAATGTCTTATATTGAGGGCGATGCTGACCACGGGTTTACAATTACAATTGATGGTCCGACGAGTTTGTTTACTCCAAGTACACGTTATGGTTTGGCTATAGCTAAACTTATCCCGGCTTTACTTCATGTGACAAAATGGAGTCTTTCCGCGACTCTGCAAACTCGTGATGTTTACACAAACACATGGAAAACTGGGCGTTTTACTCTCAATTCTGAATGCGGTTTGGTGTCTCATTATTCAGCCGGCAAGCCATACGATAGTATGCTGGAAGAATCTTTTGCTAATAAGTGGGAGTCAATGAAGACAGATTGGGTGTTAGAGCGAGAGGTTGACTTAATTCCCATTCCTGGAAGTGTGATGATTCCCGATTTTAGATTAGTGCATCCTGATGGTCGCACATTTTTATTAGAAATAGTTGGTTATTGGCGACCCGAGTATTTACAAAAGAAGTTTTCACAGGTGCGGCGTTCGGGATGCGATAACTTGATTTTAGCAATTTCTGAGCGATTGAATTTGGATAAAGCAGGGGTCACATTAAATGATGTTCCTGCAACAATTGTTTGGTTTAAAGATAAGTTGTTGCCAAAATCAGTGTTAGCGGTGATGGAATAAAAAATCGTGAGGTTATTCTGAATTCTGTCTTCTGAATTCTTATTCATTAATTCATGATTTCTTTGTTTTGTTGCAGCAGATATTCCAAAGCTTCTCTTGTCTTTAGCTGGGGAAATTCGGAGTAAAAATGACTCACACTACAGAAAGGTTCTGGTGTTGCTAGGACAATCACGCGATCGCCCCACTGATGTAACCAAGGTAGCAACTTCAAGGGCGCTACTGGAGTACATAACCAAACTTCTGCTGGACAAAGTGCCTTGAGAGATGTTGCCGCTACTGCCATTGTCATACCTGTGGCAATACCATCATCAACTAAGATCAGCGTAGCACCTTCGGTATTCACCTGCGGACAGCCAGGACTCAATTGAGCCTCAAGAAACTTCGCTTGAATCGCAGCTGTATCTAAAGCTGCTTCTCGCCACCCTGAATTCGGCATATTGCGAAAAGACAGCTTGTGCTGATCCCAAAGAACATTTCCGGAAGCAGTAACCGCACCAATAGCCAACTCGGGATTTTCTGGATGGCTAATTTTTTTCGCTACCTCTATCGTCAAGGGACAGTTGAGGAGACGCGCTACTGGTGCTGCTACTGGTAATCCTCCTCTTGGCAAAGCATAGACAATTGTTGCAGGCTTTGCTACCGAGTTAGCAGTTTGCTGGGTTAAAATAGCCTGAATCGTTTGTGCCAGTTGCTCACCAGCTTGAATGCGGTTAGTAAAAAGCGGGGTGTTTGTCATGGTTCCCCCAGCATACGACAGCGTCTATGCTTCTATCATGACTGATTTTGACTGAGGTTAACCGATAATCACAGACGGTTACGTTTTAGATCGTAGATGATCTCTACACACCAGTTAACCAGCTAGTATCACGCCAAATACTAGCAGCTACGGTATTAATTTTGTAAAGAATTTTTACAGAAAGCTAACCTCCTAAGTAAAACGAAGAAGTCACTGTGAGTCCTAATTTAGTAGCACAAAACTATAGATTTTGCACTTAGCAAACAAGACTTAGGAAGTAATTTATGCCAACCCGTCGTAATATTTACAACATTTTAGAGGATGGAGGCTCAACAATTGCCTCGTATCGTAGGGGTATGGAGGTGATGAAAGCCCGCTCTAGGGCGAATTCAAACGATCCAACCGGGTGGATATTCCAGGCAAACATTCACGGAACTTCAGAGAATAATCCTACCTTTAATCAATTTTGGAATGTATGTCAGCACCGAAGTTTTTTCTTCTTGTCCTGGCATCGAATGTATATTTACTTTTTTGAGCGAATTGTGCGATCTGCTTCAGGGGATTTGAACTTTGCACTTCCCTACTGGAATTATTCACAGCCAAATCAGCGTGTCTTACCACAGCCATTTCGCATTCCTGCAGATAGTTCAAATACGTTGTATGTGAGTCAGCGAAGAACCCAAATCAATCAAGGCACACCACTACCAGCCACGTCAGTTGACTATAGCCGTGCTTTGAGTTACGTAAATTTCTTTACTAATACGGGTTCTTTCGCTCCTTCCTTTGGTGGAGGCGTGGTGTCCAGACCAATGCAGTTTGCTAGTCCTAATGTTACAGGGCAACTGGAAAACCAGCCTCACAATGTCATTCATGGCGATATAGGAGGACCAGGAGGTTGGATGAGCGATCCTCGTTTAGCTGCTCGTGACCCAATTTTCTGGCTACATCACTGTAATATTGATCGGTTATGGGAGCAGTGGTTGAGGCTAGGTCAAGGTCGTTCCAATCCAGTCAATAATTCAACATGGATGGATGTTAAGTTTAGCTTTTTTGATGAAAATGGTCAGAAACAGGAAATGTCGGGTAAAGATATCTTAGATACAGCTTCGCAGTTGAATTATGTTTATGACGATATGCTAACGCCTCCACCTCCAACACCACCTACCGTATCATTGATTGCACCAGCCTCAGCTTCTCCTCAGTTGGTTGGATCTACGTCTAAAGGAGAAGTCATTCGGCTGACAACAAGTGCAGCTTCCTTTTCGATTTCTCCCGTCGCGCAAACAGCATTTAGTACTGCGCTACCAGTGGCAAACCAAAGAGTTCTCCTTGCATTTGAAGGCATTGAGTATGACAACTCCCCAGGCGTGAATTATGAGGTCTACCTCCTGCCAAATGGTCAGTCAGCACCTAAAGAGGAGAATTATGTTGGGACTATAGGGTTGTTTGCAATGGAATCTCATGCTCACTCACATACTGGAGAACACTCTGGGCACGAGCATGGCAACCATGACACTGGTGAGAATAATTCACAAGCGACAGTTGTCTTGGAGGCAACTCAGGTAGTGGAGGCGCTACGGCAACGAGGTGAATGGTCTGGTCAATTCCGGATTAGCCTAGTGACCACCTACCAGGATCAGCCAGTTTCCGAAGTGCGCTTCAAGCAAATTTCTGTTTATACTCTCTAACTTGAGGGATGAAGGTGGAGACCAGAGCTGTCTTCACCTTTATAAAAGGATAGCGCCAAGTGCAAAACCGGAATCACTATTACTAACTCCCCAACAGTTCTTTTGCTACCAATCCTTTCTGAATAGCCAAGACTGCGGCTTGAGTGCGATCGCGCACTTCCAACTTTTGCAAAATTGCATGAACGTGAACCCGCACTGTACCAGCAGCAATGTAGAGAATTTCCGCAATTTCTTGATTGCTTTTACCAGCAGCCACGAGTGCTAAAATTTCTTGCTCGCGCTTTGTCAACGGATTTTCTAGTGGTACCGGATCTTCTGCGGGCGATGCTGCTATATTGTTTCCCTCAAAAGCGGCTCGAATTGCTGTGGTTGCTGTCTGATCCCACCAAGAAGCACCTGCTGCTACCGAACGCAATGCCAATATCAAAGACTCAGACGGAATTCCTTTAAGACAGTAACCAGCAGCCCCTGCTTCAATTAAGCGCGCAACCAAGGGTTTTTCCGAACGAGACGTTAAAACGAGGATGGGTAAATAAGGGTGCTGCTGCTTAATTTGACGACAAGCTTCAATTCCACCAATCCCTGGTAAACCAACATCAAGCAAAACCAAATCTAACCCATAGCGATTAGCTAATTCTACAGCTTGCTCGCCATCTTCCGCCTCGGCTATGATTTCTATACCCGCCTCCTGTTGCAACCGCATTCGCAAACCCAGGCGAAACAATTCATCATCCTCAACGAGTAATATTCTCAGCGTTGCCCCTGGTTTCATTTTTAGTTATGAGTCATTAGTCATTAGTTATTCTCCGCGTCCCCAAGTCTCTCCATCTCTTCAACTCGGTGGTGGGCACGCAGGCAGTCGAAACCCAAACATTGCCCCCCTACTTGCGCGATTCTCTGCCCAAATTATACCGCCATGCGCTTCAATAATTTGGCGTGATAAATACAACCCCAGCCCTGAACCCTTAGCATGGCGATCGCTATGCCCTTGATAAAATCTCTCAAATAGATGGGGTAGCTCTTCTTGTGTCATCCCACAACCACTGTCAAGAATTCTCACAATTTCATGATGAGAAGAACCTTCCAGTACAACTTCTACGTTGCCGCCACGCGGAGTATGATTAATCCCATTCATCAGAAGATTAGAGAAAACTCGCCCAAGTTGCAAATAATCTCCATTTACCCATAACGAGCGGCGAAAATCCGATTCTCCATAATTAACACAGATATATACCTGACGCGCCCTTGCTACCTCAGTTAGGGTGGCAATCGCCTCTTGGGCTACTGTCACCAAGTTAACTGGTGAACGCTGAAGTTTCAGTCCCTCGGCGTCGATGCGGTATACATCCAACAGAGTTTCTACCAGCTGCAACGTGGTGCGGTGAGAACGAGTCATAGTTTCTATGACATGCTCTTGCATTGGCGTAACTCCACCAAATTGACCTTTCTGGAAGGATTTTAGCGTTTGAATTGCTCCAAGTAGCGGTGTTTTCAAGTCATGAGTCAGGGTGGAAACAAAATCTTCCCGCATCTGCGCTAGTTGTTCTTGGGAGCGTAACTGTGCTTGTGTGTAGGCAATGGCTTCTTCGTTGCGGCGGTTGCGATGGCTTAAATAACCCGTTACCAGCAGTGCAATCACAGCAATGAACCGATTTGCCACCGTTGGCGCATGAATCATTTCCACTCCAGGGACAAACAAATTCAACAGCGTTAATCCAGCCGCTGCTAGCGTCACGCCAAAGACACCCTTGCGACTTAATCGGGAGTTTGCTAACAAAATCGTTCCGGTGTACAGGTAGCCGAACACATACTCAGGCGGCGTTAAGTATTCCAGCGTCATCACTAGGGCAAATCCACCAGTTATCAACCAGTAAATCAGTCCTCGTTCGTTCTTCGTCAAGATATTTTCTTTGATTTTCAATAACCAAAACCACATCTTAAGCTTTTAATAAAGAATGAGATAAATTACAATCTGACTGATGATGTCATTAGATTACAATTCTTATTTCAATACTATTTATATCAAACGAAAAATATCCCTGTTCCCAGCCCCTCTAATCACTCTTTTAAGGACTTTTCACTTTATACTTTATACTCTCATCCTTTTCTGACCTATATCAATATATATATAGCCTCGCTTTCACCTATATCAACACATCTATAGATCGTTATACCAAATAGATAATTGCTGGCGCTGGTAAAAATGTGATATTTCTTAAGAACAGAGTCAACAAGCAATATCATTTTGTGCTAAAAAGTGGTAATTTGATTTGCTTATAAGTAGAGCGGAATACTACCTAAAATTCAAAATTATGTATTTTTTAGTCAAATTTTTATTGACTATAATAAAAAGTATATAACTAAAGACAGATGCAAAAAATAAATTTAAATTATTAAAGCAAGAATGGGAGTTTAAAAAAAAGCAGAAAATGAAATAAGGAGAGATGATATAGCAAATGAAAAATAGAAATTCAATTTATAAGTAAAGACCAAATAATCAAGAGATTGCTGACTGATTGTGGCTTCAAAAATCTTTCACATTATCCATCTATAATTTTGGCTAGATAAATGGGACAAGGATTTTTTCAAATTGGCGTAACGCTGTGTATCGTGATAGCAATAACTCCGCTATTGGGCAGATATATAGCGCGTGTTTTCTTGGAAGAAAAAACGCTGCTTGACCCAGTCATGAAACCTGTAGAGCGAATTATTTTTACATTAGCTGGTACACGCACAAAAGACGAGATGACGGGTTGGCAGTATGCCAGAGCAGTACTTTACAGCAACATTATTATGGGTGTTGTGGTATTTCTGCTCATATCTTTTCAGAAATTCTTACCCTGGAATCCTCTTGGGTTCGCTGCTCCTAAATGGGACATCACGCTGCACACGACGATTTCATTTTTAACAAATACTGACCAGCAGCACTACTCTGGTGAGACAACCTTAAGTTATTTCAGCCAAACGGCAGCTTTAGCTTTTTTGATGTTTACCTCAGCCGCTACCGGGCTGGCAGTAGGAATTGCTTTTATCAGAGGTTTGACAGGTAAACCACTGGGAAATTTCTACGTGGATCTGACGCGCTCAATTACGCGCATATTACTGCCAATTTCAATTGTAGGTGCGATCGCATTACTCGCATTAGGTGTACCGCAAACATTGAATGGTCCTTTACAGGTAACAACCTTGGAGGGAGCAACGCAGTATATAGCCAGAGGTCCAGTGGCAACATTTGAGATAATCAAACAGTTAGGAGAAAACGGCGGCGGCTTTTTTGCGATGAACTCGGCACACCCGTTTGAAAATCCCAATAGTGCTTCTAACTTAATAGAAACCATCGCCATGATTTGTATTCCAGCGGCGATGATTTACACCTACGGTTTGTTTGCCAACAACACAAAGCAAGCTTGGCTGCTTTTCTGGATGGTTTTTGCCATCTATGCGGTTTTGGTTGGTGTCACAGCGGTTGCTGAGTATCAAGGCAATCCCGTTATTGATAACACATTGGGATTGGAACAGCCGAATTTAGAGGGCAAGGAAGTCAGGTTTGGCTGGGCACAAACGGCATTGTGGGCGATCACAACCACTGGAACCATGTGTGGTGCAGTCAATGGAATGCTCGATTCCCTCATGCCACCGGGAGGCTTTTCCACCCTATTAAACTTGTTTTTGCAGATTGTTTGGGGTGGGCAAGGAACAGGAACCGCTTACTTATTCATTTATTTAATTCTCACCGTGTTTCTTACAGGGCTTATGGTAGGGCGCACACCAGAGTTTTTGGGGCGCAAAATTGAAAAGCGGGAAATTGTCCTTGCCAGTGTAGTGCTGCTGATTCACCCAATTGCGGTTTTGATTCCCACTGCCATTGCTTTGGCATTTCCCAGTAGCTTAGCCTTTCAAATTCCGCCGCCTGGATATACTGGTTCCCCGGAATTTCACAACATCTCGCGAGTGGTGTATGAATACGCTTCAGCCAGCGCCAACAATGGTTCTGGCTTAGAGGGGTTAGGCGATAGCAGCTTGTGGTGGAACTTAAGCGCTTGTTTCAGCATATTAGTGGGACGATACATTCCGATGATTGCGATTTTGCTTTTAGCAGACAGCATGGCACGCAAACAACCAGTACCCCAAACGCCAGGCACCCTGAGAACCGATTCCACGCTATTTACGACTGTCACAGCTGGTGTCATTTTGATTTTGGGTGTGCTAACATTTTTCCCCGTTTTGGCTTTAGGACCAATAGCCGAAGCTTTTAACCTTGCCAGTAGCCTTAAATAATCTTGTTCGTGGTGAGTGGTAATTTTCAATTTTGAATTGTTGCTTATGGACTCCGCAAATCCTTCATCCAAACCTTCTCCTCGTAAAAGCGATCGCCGCCAAGCACGCAAACAATCGCGGGTAAACACGAAAGGGCTCTACCAAAGAGCAATCATTGATGCTTTTGTCAAGCTCAATCCCAAAAACGCGATCAAAAACCCAGTCATGTTTTTGGTTTGGGTTGGCACCATTATCACGTTACTTGTGACCATCGACCCTTATTTGTTTGGTCCAGTTCCAGGCAATAACCTACGACTTTTTAACGGATTGATTACGGTGATTCTGTTCTGCACCGTTTTATTTGCCAACTTTGCCGAGGCAGTGGCAGAGGGGCGGGGTAAAGCGCAAGCTGATGCCTTAAGATCAACCAAGTCAGAAACAATTGCCAAAAAACTCGCTCCTGATGGTTCAATGAGTGAAGTTTCTTCCACCAGCTTGCGCCAGGGTGATACGGTGTACGTGGTTGCTGGTGATGTGATCCCCGCCGATGGGGAAGTGATTATGGGTGTCGCCAGTGTCGATGAATCGGCAATTACCGGGGAATCTGCGCCAGTGCTGAAGGAAACAGGTTCAGATGTCGCCAGTTCTGTCACCGGCGGTACGCGGATTATCTCCGATGAGCTGATTATCCGCATCAGTGCAGACCCTGGTAAAGGATTTATTGACCGAATGATTGCCTTGGTAGAAGGGGCAGAACGCAGCAAAACACCGAACGAAATTGCCCTCACCGTGTTACTCGCGGTTCTGACTTTGGTGTTTGTGTTTGTCGTGGTGAGTCTGAGTGCGATCGCCAGCTATGCCAGAAGTCCAATCAGTGTGGCGATATTGGTTGCTTTGTTAGTCGCGTTGATTCCCACAACCATTGGAGGGTTACTGAGTGCGATCGGTATTGCTGGTATGGATCGAGTCGCCCAGTTTAACGTCATAGCCACCTCCGGACGAGCCGTAGAAGCGTGCGGTGATGTCAATACCCTGCTTCTCGATAAAACAGGTACAATTACCCTCGGCAACCGCTTAGCAGAAGAGTTTATCCCGATCAACGGGCACTCAATCGAGGAAGTTGCCAATGTTGCGCTAGTAGGAAGTGTGTTCGATGATACACCAGAGGGGAAATCAATTGTTCGACTGGCAGAAAGACTAGGGGCAAGGATTGATTTTGACCACGAAAGATCTGAAGCGATAGGGTTTTCGGCAAAAACCCGCATGAGTGGCACAAACTTGCCCAATGGAAGTCAAGTGCGTAAAGGTGCGGTATCAGCGATTAAGGGATTTGTCCGTTCCCGCGACGGACGAGATTCCCCAGAACTTGATGCAGCATACACAAAAGTTTCGCAACTGGGAGGAACACCGTTAGCAGTAGCCCTTGATGGTGAGATCTATGGCGTCATCTATCTCAAAGACATTATCAAACCAGGTATCCACGAACGTTTTGACCAGTTGCGGCGGATGGGAGTGCGTACCGTCATGCTGACTGGAGACAACCGTATTACCGCTTCTGTGATTGCCAAAGAAGCTGGAGTTGATGACTTTATTGCCGAAGCCACCCCAGAAGACAAAATCTCGGTGATTCAACGGGAACAGGCGCTGGGCAAACTGGTGGCGATGACGGGGGACGGTACCAACGATGCACCAGCACTCGCCCAGGCAAATGTCGGAGTCGCAATGAATACTGGGACTCAAGCAGCAAAAGAAGCCGCCAATATGGTGGATTTGGACTCTGATCCCACAAAGCTGATTGATATTGTTGCTATTGGTAAACAATTGCTGATTACTCGCGGTGCGCTGACAACTTTTTCCCTCGCTAATGATATTGCTAAATACTTTGCGATTATCCCGGTGTTATTTACCTCAGCTAATCTAGGAAGTTTGAATATCATGAAGTTGACTAGTACTAATTCTGCTGTGCTGTCGGCTTTAATTTACAACGCTTTGATTATTCCAGCTTTGATTCCTTTGGCACTAACGGGCGTGAAGTTTAGACCTTTGACTGCTAATCAGCTTTTGCAACAAAATATTTTGATTTATGGTTTGGGTGGTGTGATTGCGCCATTTATTGCGATTAAGTTGATAGATATATTGATTGCAGCAGTGGGATTGGCTTAAGGATTGGAACCACACAGGCGCAGCGAAAAGTTGTAAGGAGGAGCGCTAGCCATGCAGGCGGGTTTCCCGACAGAGCAAACTTTTCAAGACAGAGAACGCAGAGAAAGGAGAAATATGAGAAATAAAGTTTATATGTTGGAGAAGTTTTTCTCAATGAATATAGTTCAGGCAATTTCTTTTGTCTGGTCGGAATGGCGTTTTCAAAAGTTGCCACTTGCAATTTTTGTAGCACTTTGCCTGAATTTGCTCATTGCCCCTATAGTTTATGCTGCTGCCGATGGTACTTTAGAGCGCCGTTCTGCTTGGGCTATTGGGGTTTTAGGATTGGTGACTTTGGCAGTTATCGTTTACTTATTTGTTGTTGTTTTTCAGCCAGAACGCTTTTAGGCTACACAATTTTATTGATTATCTAAAGTACATTTGAAAGGGTGTAGAAAAATTTGTATGTCTATTCTTAGAGAAGTTGCTAAAGCAATTCGTATCACTCTGATTTTATGGTTGTTGACCGCTATCATTTATCCTTTATTCATACTTTTGGTCGGTCAAGTTCCTTTCCTTAAAGACAAGGCACAGGGCAGCGTAGTGCAAAATATTCAGGGAGAACAAATTGGTTCAGCTTTGATTGGTCAACAGTTCCGCTCTGAACAGTATTTTCATGGTCGTCCCAGTACTATTAGATATAGCCAAGGAAAACAAGGTAATCCTACTGGTATCTCTGGGGCTAGCAATCTCGCTCCTAGCAGCCCAGAATTACTGAAGCGAATTGTGGAAGAGGCAAATCGCCTCAAAGATGAAAATCTTCAACCATACGCTGATTTAATTTACACCTCTGGCTCGGGTTTAGATCCGCATATTTCAGTGAAAGCAGCACGAGACCAGTTGGATAGAATTGCTCGTGCCCGTGGTGTCAGACCAGATGAGATATTGCCTTTTATTAATAAGTATACCGAGGGCAGATTTTTAGGCATTTTTGGAGAGCCTGGAGTTAATGTTTTAAAACTAAATTACGCCCTTGATTTAGATGAGTTTAACCGTCAGGAAAATAGATAAGTCGTCATTAATGTAGAAGTTTCGGATGCAACGTGTCTACATTAGTCATTAGTTTTGTTGAACTATTGGCTAATAGCACTGCAAGCATATTAAAGCATATAAGTAAACACTTTCATGATTGATAAGCGTGAGCTTCTCGGTAAGAATAACTCAAAAGAAGCAGCCACTAGATCCGTACCTTCTGCCCCTTATGACGTTAGTCCAGCACGGCGGGGGAAACACAAAATATACATTGGCATGGCACCCGGAGTCGGCAAAACCTACCGGATGTTGGAAGAAGCCCATTCACTGAAACACGAAGGTATTGATGTCGTGATTGGGCTATTGGAAACCCACGGGCGTAAGGAAACGGCGCAAAAAGCGGATGGATTGGAGATAGTAAAGCGCACTTCAATTCCTCGGGGTGAGTTGATTTTGACAGAAATGGATACAGATGCGATTTTAGCCAGAGCGCCTCAGTTGGTGTTAGTCGATGAACTAGCACATACCAACGTCCCAGGTTCGCTACGAGAAAAACGTTACCAAGATGTAGAAATCATTTTGGCAGCAGGTATTGATGTCTACTCCACAATGAATATTCAGCATTTGGAGAGTCTCAATGACCTGGTAGCACGGATTACTGGGGTAGTAGTGCGAGAGCGCGTTCCTGACCGCATCCTAGAAGAAGCATCGGAGATAGTAGTAGTAGATGTTACTCCAGAAACCCTGCAAGAACGCTTGCTTGAAGGTAAAATCTACGCACCGCAAAAAATTCAACAATCGCTCGATAACTTTTTCCAACGCCGCAACCTGATTGCTTTGCGAGAGTTAGCACTGCGGGAGGTGGCGGATAACGTTGAGGAAAATGGCGTTGCTTCCGCCCTCCAAGGTCAATTTTGCAATATTCACGAGCGAGTTTTAGTGTGCGTATCCACTTATCCCAACTCAGTACAACTATTACGTCGGGGAGCTAGAATTGCTAGCTATATGAATGCCCCTCTATATGTTGTGTTCGTTGCCGCTCCAGACCGCTTCCTCACTAAGGAAGAAAGTTTATATATAGAAACCAGTGAAAAGTTATGTAAAGAATTTGACGGTACATTCATTCGTCACACCAGCAGTGACGTAGCCGAGGCGATCGCCCAAGTTGCTGAAAAATACCGCATCACCCAAATTGTTATAGGTGCAAGTCAGCGTACACGTTGGCAAATCCTCCTCAAAGGGTCTTTAACTCATAAATTGCTGCGCTTGCTGAAAAACGTCGATTTACATATTATTTCCGCCGATGAATCCGCTGAGAAAAACAATGGGTTCAATCGTTCGGCGATGCAGGAATGATATTTTGAGATAATTATTATCTGCACGGCAGTTGCTTCAACTCTGGGAACCAGAGCAACGCACTGCCTCGTCTATCTGCGGTTTAAAATCAAATGATTGTAATAGGTTTAATCAGTGGCACGTCCGTCGATGGTATAGACGCCGCCTTAGTAGATATTTCCGGTACAAATCTCGATATCAAAATTGAGTTGGTAGCTGGTGCAACTTATCCCTACCCAGCCGATCTCAGAGAACGCATCTTAGCAGTGTGTGCGGGGGAAGCCATCTCAATGGCAGAGTTGGCTCAATTAGATGATGCGATCGCCTTTGCTTTTGCCCAAGCAGCGCAAAATATTCAAATTGGTTATGAAAAAGCCACTTTGATTGGTTCTCACGGTCAAACCGTTTTCCATAGACCACCCGGCGGGAGAGGTGGGGGAGCAAATACTTCCTCATCCCCACTCGGTTACACCCTCCAAATCGGTCGCGGTGCGGTCATTGCTAATTTAACGGGTATAACGACAGTAAGCAACCTCCGTGTAGCAGATATTGCGGCGGGAGGTCATGGTGCGCCCCTTGTGCCTCGCATAGATGCGGCTTTGCTCAGCCATCCTCAAGAAGCACGTTGTATACAAAATCTTGGTGGTATTGGTAATGTTACTTATATGCCACCTCGTCGGGACAACTGGTTAGAAAAAATTCGCGCTTGGGATACGGGACCTGCAAATAGTCTTTTGGATTTGGCGGTGGAGCATTTAACGGATGGTGCCAAAAGCTACGATGAAAATGGCAATTGGGCAGCGAGTGGCAGTCCCTGCTATCCTTTAGTAGAAGAATGGCTAAGCCAAGACTACTTTCATCTACCACCCCCCAAATCTACGGGTCGAGAGTTATTCGGTGTAACATATTTGCAACAGTGTTTACAAGACGCCGAAGCATACCAACTCAGTCCCGCGGACTTTTTGGCAACTCTCACAGAACTAACGGCGGCTTCGATTGTTCATAGTTACCGCACTTTTCTACCACAAATGCCACAGCGGGTGTTATTGTGCGGGGGTGGCAGTCGCAATCTTTATCTGAAAAGTCGGTTACAACAGGTGTTGGCACCAGTACCAGTCTTAACAACAGATGAAGTTGGTTTGAGTGCCGATTTTAAAGAAGCGATCGCCTTTGCAGTTTTGGCATACTGGCGACAATCGGGTACTCCTGGTAACTTACCAACCGCTACAGGGGCAAGTCAAGAAGTCCTGCTGGGTGAGGTGTACTCACCGTAGCTTTTTCTGTAACCTCAACCTACGCCAATCTAATTTATGGCGTTTCTCATTTGCGGGAAGCCGAAGAGCACGTCTACAGCGATCGCAAAACTTAGATGTCTTGCACTCAACTGCAAAACGCTATATTTTGGGTGCATTCCAATCCAGGAAAAAATACTTAGCGACATGAATGTGTGAATGTACATTAGGTTATGTGGAGCCTATTATGCAGAGTCGTCATGTCATCAAATTGAGTGGCAGTTTAAAGTAACGGTAGGATGCGATCGCCACCGAACCATATACAGCTAAAATAGTACATAAGTTCTAGTAGTTTTTTTAAGGCTGTCTTAATCAATTTATTTATTTCGTGCTCAGTCCTAAGTGGAAGAGTACTAATTTTTATACAAAACTGTTTTCTATCGATTTGTAAAGATTTAGGATTTAGAAAATCAGCCTTCCAGAATATAATAAATGTATTTTATAAAGTTTTATTACTTTCATATAAATTCAAACGCCTTGATAAATTTGGATAAAAAATAATACATCCTATTATGGCAAGAGGCGAGATTTTAAGAAAATTATTTAAGAGCTTCTCGCAAAATAACCGAGAGGAATTTTATACTGCTGCGATGGAGCTTATTCAAGAGGAAAGAGATAAAAATCACGTTTTACTTGCCAAAGACCTTGAAAAAATGTTGCAAGCTCCTCCAAAAAAAACGGCTTCTAATTCCTCTCCTTGGAATGTTTATCCTGATGTGCCAAAGGATAAAGATAGTGGACTTCCTTTGATAGATGTTAATCAGTATGAATTGAGTTGGGATAGAGTTGTTCTTCCGGAAAACAATCTAAAAGCTTTAGAAAAGATAGCTTTGGAGAATAGAAAGAAAGATATTTTGTACGCTCATGGGTTAAAACCAAGTTCAAAGCTACTGTTTTGTGGCCCGCCAGGTTGTGGTAAAACTCTCACAGCTAAGGTGTTATCCAGTGTTTTAGGCTTACCGCTAGTCTATGTTAATCTTCCGTCTGTAATTTCTTCTTATCTTGGTGAAACAGCAGTTAATTTAAAGAAAATTTTTGATTATATAGAAACGGGCGAATGGGTTATATTATTCGATGAATTTGATGCTATTGCTAAAGATAGAAATAGCTTCAATGAGCATGGAGAAATAAAACGGCTAGTTAATAGTTTGATTCAACTTATAGATAATTCCAATAATCAGAGCATTTTTATTGCTGCTACTAATTATGAATCGCTTCTTGATGCTGCTATTTGGAGAAGATTTGACGAAGTATTGTTTTTTGATAAACCAGATTTGCAGTTAAGAAAAACTCTTCTCAAAAATAAATTAATTAGTATTAAGCATCAAGGTATAAACATGGAAAAAATTGCATCTCGACTTCAGGATGCGACGGGTGCAGATATTGAAAGAATATGCTCGGATGCAATAAAATCGGTTATTTTAAAAAGTGAAAATCTTTTGACGGCATCTGATTTAGAAGCAGCTTTGCAACGTCATTTAGCAAGAACCCGTATAATTGAGCATTCAATAAAATCGATAAAGAAACAAGCAGAGTGTCAAGATGACAAACCAGTATGACCATCTGGAACTACCTATAATAAATATCGAGCTACCGAGGCGTAGTAGAGGAGGCGGCTTTACCAGAGACAAGAGGGATGACCGCCAAACTCATGGAAGCAAGCTTTTAACGCAAGCGTCATCACTAATTAATCGCCCTCCCAAGGAAGTTACTCCGTTTGGTATTAACCCAAAACTGATATTTAAAATAAAATTAAGAAAAAAACATAGTTTAGAAGAAAATAACCTATCTTATTTAGGTTTAAATTTATTAGCTAAAGAGCCGAGGGCGAGTCAAGCTATTGTTGTATTTTCTTCAGATAACGAATTAAAGCTGTTTAGGGAAAAATTAGCGTCTTATAGTGGTTTGAACGATAGTGATTATGAATATGGATATTTGGATGCTATCGAAGACATTGTTCCACTAGACCCGGAAGATAGGATTGGTCGCTTGCTGGAGTTAGAGCCACTAGAACCTGATGAGTTAGTTCCGTTAGACCTTGAATTATGGCATACGGGGAATAACGATGAAATGCAAGGTTACTTAAAGGATTTGGATCTCTTTCTCCGTGAGTACGAAGAGTATCCAGGGATGATGGTAACTGACAGATATATTAGTGACTATTTTTGTACTGCGCGGGTTAAGCTTAGACAACCAATTTTAGAACTTCTTCTTACGGAAGATGCTGTTAAAGAGATTGATAGAAGACCAAAACCAGCTTTTGAATCAGCAGCAGAAGTAAATATCTCTCTATCCGACTTCCGCGAAGCGGTTTCTCCCCCTGAGTCAGCTTGTGGCATTTTGGTAATTGATTCTGGTGTTCAAAGTGGTCATCCGCATATTGGTATTGCTTTGGGGGATGCACAAGTTTTTCCCGATCCAGGTCGTAAATTTATCAAGGGAGAAGCGGAAGATGGGGATGTAAAAATGGGTGGACACGGAACTGGAGTGTCAGGTATTGCCTTATATGGTGATGTAAGTAAATGTATTAAAGACAAATTATTTCAGCCTGTAGTGTGGCTATTTTCGGCTCGCGTCACCAATGAAGAAAATAAATATGATCCAGATTTGCTTTTGGATAAACAATTAGAAGATGCAATTAATTATTTTATAAGTAATTATTCTAACTGTAAAGTCATTAATATCTCTCTTGGTGATTCCGATTTAGTTTATCGAAATGGTCAAAAGCAATTTCGTTTAGCTGCGAGAATTGATGAGATTGCATATAAGCTCCAGCATAAAAATATAGTGTTTGTAATTTCGGCTGGTAATTATTATTACAATTATGAATCTAAAGAACTAATTCGGAAAGATTACCCGAAATATTTATTAAGCGACGATGCCCGTATTATTGACCCTGCAACTTCCGCGATCGCATTAACAGTGGGTTCTTTATCAATGGGTAAGGGTAGCTCCCAATATCATGATGATGCTTGTAGAAATGTTGTCGCCAAGGTAGAAGGGTATCCCTCCCCATTTACTAACCCAAGTTGCTAGTTATTTGAGAAGGCGATCGCAAAGATAATAAAATCCCCTCCAGTAAGAAAAACGGAGGGGAATTATGTTAAATGAAACAATTGCTGTCTATGCTATCATTGACGACTT
>JAESFT010000174.1_pt1 | contig 74219 bp, 62 predicted proteins | sample 9269451 | NCBI WGS metagenome assembly JAESFT01 (sample SAMN14502557, study PRJNA617106) | algae metagenome | isolation source: Scytonema hyalinum WJT4-NPBG1 and co-occurring heterotrophs from well... | place: USA: Mojave Desert, Joshua Tree National Park, California | collected 2006-05-25 | reverse complement strand
CTCGCGCTCCTGGTCTTCAACGGCGGCTGCGCCGGACTGGTCCCGCCGGCCCCGTCGGTGATCCCGTCCGTGGCTCCGTCCGACACCCCGCCGGTCCTGGTCGACATCTGCATCGCGCTGTTCAACGAGGGCCTTCTGAACGCGGACGGCACGGTCGCGGTTGGCGTCGGCGTTGAGGACCTGCTGGCTTCCGGCATCCTGACCGACTCTGTTCTCGCCGGCCAGATCGTGATCGAAGGCGCCTGCGCCGATCTGATCCCGGGCGCAAGCGCGTCTGCCGCGGCCTCGACCTCGGCTGTCGCTAGCACCTCGGCTGCCGCGTCGGCTTCTGTCGCTGCGTCGGCTTCGGCCGCTGCCAGCGCCTCTGACGCTGCCGCTTCTCAGTCGGCTGCTGCTTCCGCCTCGGCTCGCCCGTCCTTCGACGGCGACGTCATCGAGGACGGCGTGACGATCACGGCCCTCATCTCCGAAGTGGACGAGGATTCCGATCAGGTCGGCACGTACCAGTACTTCGTCGACGCCGTCCAGACGCAGGACGAGGGCGACATCCGCTACGCCACCGAGGGTGAGATCACCTTCGAGGTCCTGACCGTCATCGACGGTGAGCTCGTCGTCATCGATAGCGGCGCCACCGACGAGAATGGCGTCGTTGTCCTGGACATCCCGGAGGATGTCTCCTACTTCGTTGCCGCCACGGACGACCTTGGCGACGACTACGGCTCCGATGACATCCCGGCTGGCCAGGAGGCCTCCGTGCTTGCCATCAAGTTCGTCGCCGCTGGCACGGGCACTCCGTCCGCGTCCGCTGTCGCCTCCAGCTCTGCTGCTGCCTCCGCGTCCGCTGTCGCCTCCACGCCCGCTGGTGCTTCGGCATCCGCCGCTGCCTCTGCGGGTGGTGACGACGACGACGACAACGGCTCCGACGACGGTGACGACAACGGCGGCACCAACAACGGTGGCACCAACAACGGCGGCACCAACAACGGCGGTTCCACCAGCGGTGGCGCCACCGGCCTCCCGAACACGGGTGCCGGTGCCACGGACAGCGGCACCACGACGACCTGGGCGCTCATCGCGCTCATGCTGGTCGCCAGTGTGGTCGCGGGTGGCCTTGGCCTCCGCCGTCGCAACGCCTAAGCATCTACGCCCAACGCCCCCCACCAGTCAGCTGAGGTGACCGGCAACGGTCACCCCCGCTGACAGCAGACGACGGCCGTCCCGGGCAACCGGGGCGGCCGTCGTCCATTTCCGGCCATCGGGCAGCGTCAGGGCACGTCGTCACATGGCGTCTGTATACTGGCTGCTTGATCACCCGTCGAGCACCGGCCGCCCGCCACTGACCCGGAGCCGTCGTCCCGGAGAGGAAGTTTCCATGCCCCTGACCGTCCGCGCCGTTCGCCTGCTGGCGTCCATCGCCCTGCTGCTGGCCGTGGCGCTGCTCGCCCTTCCGGCCCCGGCTGGTGCCGCTCCTGCCGCCCAGACCAATCAGGCGCCGACCGGTACGGTCCTGCCCGGCATGGTGACCATCCAGGGCGTCTACGTGCAGGACGACGCGCGGGCCGGGTCGTTCGACTACTTCGTCGATATCACCGCCACGGCCGACACCGGCGACTACCGGATCCCCGATCCCGTCGCCGACCCGCAGACCTACCTCGTCATCGACTCCACCAACGGCGCGCTGATCGACATCGGGTCGACGGGCGCGGGCGGCATCGTCGTCCTGGACGGCCAGCTCGATGCGCCGTTCTTCATCGCCGAGTTCCGCGACGAGGTGCAGCCATTCGGCTCCGACGACATCCTCGTCTCGTCCGCGCAGCAGTACCAGACCGTCAGCGTGACCGGTGTCGTCTACGAGCCGGTGACCGGGCCGCCCGCCTCGGTCGCGCCGAGCGTCGCGCCGCCCAGCGCTGTGCCCAGCGAGACCGTCCCTGCCAGCCCGCTCCCGAGCGGCACCGCGACCGGGACCATCCTGCCCGGCGCCGTCACCATCCAGGGCCTCGTATTCGAGGATCCGGCCCGCGCCGGCGAGATCGACTACCTGATCAACGTCACCGCCGCGCAGGACGTGGGCGACTACCGGACGGCCCGCGAGGGTGAGCAGACCTACGCCGTCGTTGACCTCACGACCGAGCAGGTGATCGACAGCGGAAGCACTGATGCCAACGGTATCGTCGTCCTCGACGCCCAGACCGACGCGTCGTACTACATCGTCGAGCTGAGCGACACGGCCGAGATCCCCGGTACGGCCTCGCTGATCTACCCGGCCGGTGACCCCAACGCCTACATCTCCGTCGTCGGCATCGTCTACGTCACGGACCTCGACCCGGTTGCACCGTCGGTCGAGCCGTCGACCGCGCCCTCGGTGGTCCCGTCGGTTGAGCCATCCGTCCCACCGTCGGCTGACCCGTCCGTTGCGCCGTCCCTGGTGCCCTCCGTCGTGCCCTCCGTCGTGCCGTCGGATGCCCCGGTCGGCCAGACGGTTACCGTCACGATCGAGGTCGCTGTCCCCGATGGGGCGCAGCTCTGCCTCGCGGATATCTGCCAGGCGCTGACCGCTGCGGACGGGGTCGCGGTGGCCGCCGACGTCCCGGCCGGAACCGTCGCCACGTTCACCGGCATCCTGCCGGGCACGTACGACCTGGTCCTGTCCGTGGACGGCGTCGCCCTCTACGCGACGCAGGTCACGGTGGAGGACGAGCCGGTTGCCGTCACCCTCGGCGCGGACGACGCCGTCACGGGGGCTCCCAGCGCAGCCCCGGCGGACGACGACGTGTCCGTACCGAGCGCGGCACCGTCGGATGACGACGTGTCCGTGCCGAGCGCGGCCGGGAGCCGGGGCGCTGCGCCGGTCTTCTCCGACCGGGACGACGACATCACCGTCCTGCCGAACACCGGCGCGGGCACGTCCTCGGGAGACGGCACCATGCTGGCTGCATGGGTGCTCGCCGCCGTAGCGGCCGTGGCACTCGTCGCTGGCGCGATCGCACGCCGGCGCCTCGCCTGACCCTGATCCACGGCCATCACCATCGATCGACGGACCGGATCGTGACCCGCGGCGCGGCGGGTCGATCCGGTCCGTTCCGCGTGCCCGCCCTGGTCGTCCTGGTCATCGTCGTCCTGCTTGGGGTCTTGTCGCCCGCCGGGGCGTTGACCCAACCGGCCGCCGCAAGCGATCAGACCCTGGTTGCCGAGACCGACCGCCCGTCGCCGGCCATCGTCCTGCCGAGCGGGTCGGGGCGACCGGGCACCGGATCAGAGACGCGGTCCGAAGAGTCCAGCGCGTCGCCCCGTCCCTCCGGCTCCGGGAGCACCTCTGCCCGCCCTTCCACGACGATGTCCGCGTCGCCATCGCCGTCACCGTCACCAAGCCCGGCCGGCCCACTCGTCACGGATACGATCTCCGTCACGGCGTCGGTCTGCACTGGGGACGGGTTGACCCCACGCGTCGTCTTCACCCGGAACCCGGACCTGCCCGACCCAGCGCCGGACTGCCGGCCAGCCACGGCGGGACGGATCGGTCTGGTCGTCGCCGATCCGGCCAATCGGGATCGCATCTACGACCGTGTCGCCGTCGGCACCGGCGGCTACGCGATCGCCGTCGTCCCGGTGGGCAAGCCCTTCGTCCTGGTCGTGACGGGGGACGGAGCGGCGGCGCACACCGGCCAGGTCTCGCCGGTCTACCGGCTCCCCGCCGCCCGGGCACAGCGCCAGCCGATCTCCCTGCGGCTGTTCGTGGTCGAGGATTTGGCGATGGCCGGTACGCCGGCGCCCGGGATACGAGCGTCCCCGGTCCCGGACGGTCAACGAGCGACCCCCGGAGCCGGTACGCCGATCGCCGGCGCTGGTACCCAGGCAATCACGCTACTCGGCGTGGTCTGCGCCAGCGATACGCTGGCGGGCACCTACGCCTATCTCCCCGGACTGGACGAGCAGGGTGCACTCCCAGATGCGACCGGGACGTGTCGCCGGGCGACGGTCGGGGAGATGGAGTTCCTGCTGCTGGACAACACGGAAGCCAACCGGCTCTATGACGACGCGTTGACCGGCCCGGACGGGGTCGCCGTGGCCTCGGCGCCGGTGGGATGGACCTTCTTCGTGACCGAGTTCCAGGACGATCCGGATCCGGCCACCGGCCTGGCCAGCGGATCGCAGGCGATCCTGATCCCCGCCGACGCCGCCGATCGTTCTCCGGTCGCCCTGACGGTGATCCGCTACGTCGCGCCGACCAACGTCGGATTGCCCGCCGGGACCCTGTTCCTCAGTACGGTTGCCTGCCCGCCCGGCCAGGATGAGCCGGCGCTGACCGTCCTCGGTCCGGATCCGTCGATCCTGCTGGTGCCGCCCGGGACGCCGCTGGGAGCGGCGCAACCGGGGAGTGGGCGGGGCTGCGCGGAGGTCGGGGCCGACTACGTGATCAAGCCCTACGCCGCCGACGATGACGCGACGATCGAGATGTCGGACGGGGTGGACGACGGGGCACTGCTCCTCCGGCTGCCGGCGACGGTCGCGGAGGACGGCACCCGCGCCTTCGCTCCCTACGAGCTGACCGAACGCTCGACCGGGGTGACTGTGGCGTTCGATATCCAGGAGGGACGCTACACGTCGGTCCGGTCGGTCCTCGTCGACGCACCGGGAACCCCCGCGGCCAGTGGTGGCGCCGGTTCGTCATCGAGTGCCGGCAGCGCCCCGGCGGGCGAGGGGACGGCGGCCGCGTCAAGCGGACCCGGCACGCCGCCCGCACCCGATCCGGCCATCACACCGGGCACACCGCCCGACCCGACGGTCGCGCCGGATACGGACGACGGGAACGGGGGCGGGCTGGCGCCGATCCGGGTACTCTGGGCGATCCTGGCGCTGCTGGGGATCGCGGTCTTCCTGGCCGGGATGTGGGTGATCCGGCGACCGGGCGGGCGGGCGTCCCGGCGGTGAACGGTGGAGCGTCCTGTCCCGCTGCGGCACTACCTGCTCGGCCAGGTCCGATCGGTCAGCACCGGTCATCGCTGGTTCGGCCTGTGCGGGTGACGAGGCACGCGGCGATAACGGGGTGATCCGGTACGGCTTTCGCCGGCACGCCACGCCGACCAGCACGGACGGAAGCGAGGGCAGAGCATGGTCTACCGATCGACCCGGGAGGTCGTCCAGCGGGTGATGCCACTCCTGGACCAACTCGCCGCGCAGCCGATCGACAAGGCGCGGCTGCTGCAATACCTCTCGGCCCGGGCCGGGGCGGACTGGGGTGTCCTCCAGGTCGTCGCCGACCGATCGGTCCCCGGCGGGGAGCCGGGGGAAGGCGACCGCCTGTTCACCTTCCGCGATGTCACTTCAGGTACGGAAGTGGAACTGCGTTATCCCGCCTGTCTCCCCGAGCATCTCGACGAACTGGTCCGCGACGAGTACAAGCGGCTGGCCGTCGACAAGCCACTGACGAGTATGGCCCGCCCGCTGTTCGACTGGCTGTACGCCGACCGGTTCTGCGCCTTCTGCCGTTGGCAGGGCCAGGCGTACGAGCCGTTCCACCGCGAGTGCCATTTCGCCGGCTCTCCGGTGAACTTCGAGGCGCGGGACGGGGCGGTGTAGGCGTAGGTCTCCATTGATCAGGTTGCCCTGTAGCGGACCCCTCCCCCGGCCCCTCCCCAGCTCCGGGTTGTCGCTCTGGTTGCCCATTCGGCTTCAGCGCCACCCGGCCCGGAGAGGGGAGACTTTTTCGGAACGCTCCGGTCCTCCTGCCGTTGAGTAGACTGCTGCCCGACGTGGGGACGACACCCCTCTCCGGGCCGGGTGGCGCAAAGGCCGACTCAACTACCGACTCGCCAACCCGGAGCCGGGGAGGGGCTGGGGGAGGGGTCTGCTTCGGTGCAACCAGGCCGATGAAAGGCAATAGAGGCCCAGGACGTGGCAGCGTTTCCGGGAAAGAGGGGGCGAGCCCCATCGCTACGGTGCCGGTTCTGACCCAAGTACCCGGGCCTGGGTGGTGTGGTCTCGATTGACTTGCCAGGCGACGGCCAGTCCCCAGAGGATGAGCGGGATCTGGAGGGGAAGGCGGCCCCAGGTGATGAGGCGCTCGACCGTGCCATCGGCGTCGATGGCCATCTGGATGTTGGCCGGGTAGACCGCGACGAACAGGGCCGCGGCCGCCCACCCGCCGGCGCGCCGGGTACGGGGCAAGGTGACGAGCGCCGCCACGACAAGCTCGGCGACGCCAGACGTATAGGTCCAGAGACGGGCGTCGCCGGGCAGCCAGCCGGGGACGATCGGATCGAAGACCCCGGGACGGACCATGTGGACCGTCCCGGTGAAGGCCAGCAGCCCGGCCAGCGCCATGGCCGAGCCCCTGCCTGCCCGCATCCGGCTACATCCGGGTCGGGGCGGCGATCCCGAGGACGTCCAGCCCGTTGGCGAGGGTCTGGCGCGTGGCGGCGACGAGCGCGAGGCGCGCCGAGCGGTACGGCTCCTCGCTCTGGATCACCGGGCAGGCGTGGTAGAAGTCGTTGAAGGTCTTGGCCAGCTCGTAGACGTACTGGCAGATGATCGTCGGGCGGTTCTCGGCGGCGGCCCGCTGGATCCACTCCGGGTAGGCGGCGAGGTGCTGGAGCAGATCCAGTTCGGTCGGCTCCACCGTCGCGAAGTGCGTCTCCGGCAGCTTCGCGGCGACCCCCGCCAGATCGAGTTCGGCGCGCTCCATGATCCGGCAGGCGCGGGCGTGGGCGTACTGGATGTAGGGCGCGGAGTGACCGTCGAACGAGAGCGCCTCGTCGACGTCGAAGATCACGACCTTGTTGTTGTCCCGCGCCAGCATCGCGTACTTCAGCGAGCCGATCGCGACCTGCTGGGCGACCTCCTCGGCCTGCTTCGGGGAGAGGTCCGGGTTCTTCTCGGCGATGATCTCGCGAGCGCGGTTCAGGACCAGCTCGCGGACGTCGTCGTAGAGCGGCGCGTTACCCTTGCGGGACGAGATCGCCCCCTCCGGCAGCGCGACGAACTCGTAGACGATGTGGCCGGCGTGGCGGGCCTGCTCGAAACCCCAGATCTCCAGCACCTTGACGATCTGCTGGAAGTACAGCGACTGGCGGACATCGACCACCCAGAGCGCCCGGTCGACGTGGTAGTCGTCGAACTTCAGCTTGGTCAGCGCGAGGTCCTTGGTCGCGTAGAGCGACGTCCCGTCCGAGCGCAGGATCGGCAGCGTCCGGTAGGTCTCGGTGGTCAGGCCGAGCTTCTCGTCGATCTTGACGACCGGTAGCCCGTCGCTGACCTCGGCGATGCCCTGCTCGAGCAGCTCCCTGACGATCACCTTGCCGGGTTCCTCGACCTGGCTCTCGAAGAACCAGACATCGAATCGGGCACCGAGCTCCGCGAACACGCGGCGGAAGTCGGCGAGGCTCCACTCCTTGGTCTCGTTCCACAGGGCGACGAAGTCGGCGTCCTGCGCCTCCCAGCGGCGCCAGGCGTCCTTCATCTGCGCCTGCCACTCGGCACCGTGCGGCCACCAGTCGGCAAAGGTCGCGTCCAGCTCCTGCCACTGGGCCAGGCGCTCCTCGGCGGTCGTGGTCGGCTCGGCGGCACCATCGGGGATGGTCACCGGGCGCGGATCATCGACCTGCTCGCGGAGGTGCTCGCCGATGATCGGCCAGAACGAGCGCACGACGTCTGGGTCGGCCAGTTCGGCTTCCTTGATCTCGCCGGCGTGGGTGAAGCGGTGGAGGAAGTAGGCGACGTCATGGCCCTCGTCGCCGGGGATGGCGCGCCACAGGTACTTCAGGATCCGGTCAATACCGGCGATGAGGGCGTAGTCCTCCTTCGCCAGCAGCGTCAGGAAGCCCATCACCTCGCCGCGGAAGCGCAGCCGGCGCTCGCTCTCGGCGTAGAGTTCGCCCAGCCAGCGGCCACGCAGCAGCGGGTCGGCAGGCTCCTGCCCACGGTGGAACTGCTCGTAGCACCACAGGCACTGGATGACGTGGCGGCCGATGTCGCCGATGTAGGTGGCGTCCATGACCCGGTAGCCGGCGCGGGCGAGGATCCGGCTCACGGCGACGCCGAGGCTGGTATTGCGGAGGTGGCCGACGTGGAACGCCTTGTGGGTGTTGGGCTGGCTGTGCTCGACCATGACCAGCTCTGACTGGGCCGGCCCCTGGCCGTAGTCCACACCCTGACCGAGCACCTCGCCGATCAGGCTGAGCGCCATCGCCGACGCGTCGAACGAGACGTTGACGTAGCCGTTGACGGCCTCGACCGTCCCGAAGCTCACTTCCGGGTCGGCCAGCAGCGCGTCGCGCAGCCCCTCGGCCACGCGCTGGGAGACGTCGGGGATCCGCTCGTTGACCTTCTTCTTGGTTTCCTTCTTGGACAGACCCTCCAGCTCGCCGGCGGCCTCCAGCTCGGCCGTGACGACATCGGAGGCGAGGGCGCGGGCGACCGTGGTAGCGGCCCCCCATGTCCCGGCGAAGGGCAGCGGGCGGAGATCGATCGTGCGGTCGGCGGCGCCGGCGATCCCGGTTCCGGCCAGGGCGCGGCGGATGGCGTCGCGGGCGCGCCCCTCTTCCCGGGCGATGATCCCGGCCGGCTGGGAGACAGCGGCCACCTTGCCATTGCCGTTGCTGCTGGCCGCCGTGTCGGTGGTCGCCTTGCCGTCCGTTACCGCCGTCTCGCCTGGTCCGCCCATCGTCATCGCGTGTCTGTCCTCGTTACTGGTGGGGGCTGCCCGGGTGGGTTTGCCCGGTCGCGGGGATGCGCGATCGGTCCCGCTGGGCCGGAGGCAGGCTCCGGTCGCGTCATGGCGGGCCGTGTCGCATCATGCTGTCCTGTGTATTGTGCCCTGTTTGCGGTCAATCATGCCCGTACGCGAGGGAACCCGGACCGGATCCGGTGAGTGAGGGACCGACGATGGTGGCGCGGGTGCCGGTCGTGGTCGTGACGGGACCGGTCGGGGTGGGCAAGACGACAGTGGCGTCAGCAGTCGGGGATGAGCTGGAGCGGCGCGGGATGGCGCACACCGTCCTGGACGTCGACTGGCTGGCGCACACTTGGCCCGCGCCGGCGGACGACCCGTTCAACAGCCGCCTGGTCTATCGCAACCTGGCGGACGTCTGCCGCAACGCGATCGAGGCGGGCGCCGGGCGGATCGTGCTGGCCTACGTCATCGAGGACTGGGACGGGCGTGACGCGATCGCCGCGTGTATTCCCGGCGCCGACCTGACGGTGGTCCGGCTGACGGTGGAGCCGGCGACGAACGCGGCGCGCCTCCGTGGACGGGAGTCGCCGGAGTCACTGGCCTGGTACCTGGCCCGGGCACCGGAGCTGGAGAGGATCATGTCGGCCAATGGCGTCGGCGACCATGTGGTGACGACGGACGGGTGGACGCCGGCGGAGGTGGCCAGTGAGGTCCTGCGGGTGACCGGCTGGGACTGATCCGGCCCCGTCGTCACCCAAGCCCAACGGGTCGAACCTGCACATATCCGCCGGGTCTCCTGCGATCCCGAACGTACAATCCCCACCGCGTGGGGCGTCAGGCCCGTGCGACACGCTATCGGCGCGGGGAAGACCTCGCGCGTGGTGTCCGCTTGATCGTCTGCCGGTGGCGGGCACCGGGAATGTGTTCCATTGGGAGACCTGTCAACCAGCGTCGTGGCCAACGGCTCCGGCCTCGCGCTCCAGTCCCGACCCACCACCGATCGCCCGTCCGGGCCGACGAATCGCCTCCGGACCGGCCCCATTCAACCCCTCCTCGTCCCGCTCTGGTACGGCTGCGAAGTTCCCGGTGTTGACCGGGCGCCGGCGGCCATCGACGCCGCGCTCCGCAATCGCTGGCGTGACCGGGACGAGTCCGCCCTGGCCGCCCGCCTGTGCGATGCCGTCACGATCCCGGTCCCGGACATTCCCGATGCGATGGACCGCCGCAACAAGCGTGACTTCGCCTTTCTGCCCGCCATCGCCGCGACGTCGCAGGCGCTGGCCGATGCGGCCGAAGTGGCAGTTCGCGACGGGTCGCTCGCGCTGACGTTCGGTGGTGACCATGCCGTCGCGGCGGGCAGCGTCGCTGGCGCGTCGCGGGCCGTCCGGGAAATGACCGGACCGGACGGGGCACCGGGACGGCTCGGATTGATCTGGATCGACACCCACGCCGACCTGAACACGCCGGACACCTCGCCCAGCGGGCACGTCCATGGGTTACCGCTGGCGTCGCTGCTTGGCGAGGGAGCATCTGAGCTGACGTCCATCGCCGGTGACGGGGTGGCCGTCCGGCCGGATGACGTCTGCCTGCTCGGAGTCCGCGACCTCGATCCCGGCGAGCGCCGGATGATCCGCGAGCGCGGGATCTGGACGCTGACGATGGAGGAGTGGGACGACCTCGGGTTGCGTGAGGGGATCGCCGCGGCCATCGCCCACCTGCGGCGGCAGCGCGTGACGGCCGTCCACCTCTCGTTCGACCTCGATGTCATCGACCCGGTCGACCTGCCAGCGACGGGAACGACCTGCCCTGGCGGCCTGACCAGCCGCGAGGCTGCCCGGGTCCTTCGAATGGTGCGGGACGCTGACCTGCCGATCGTCTCGGCGGATGTCGTCGAGCTGGACATCACCCGGGACACCCCTGCCGGACTGTATCTCTGGACGACGGCGATCCTGACCGCGACGTTGCTCGGCGAAACGCAACGGTAAGGGGCTGTCCCGCTCGGCTGGGCCCGGACCGAAGGGTCCGGCTTCCTGGCTGAGCGGATGGCTGCCTGATAGGTAGCCTTGCCGGATGACGCCGGGTCCGTCACGCTGACAGCCGACGCACCGCTTGCTCATCCGGAGACACCATCGTGGCCACTGATCCCTTGTCCGGCGCCTCATTCCCTGTCCCCGACGCCCGGTCCGCCTGGTGGCGCCGGGCGTCGGCAGCGGTCCTTGGTCTCGCGCTGCTGGCCGGGACGGCTCTGCCCGCCGCCGCCGGGATCATCCCGGTCGGCAACCCACAGGACGCGACGCCAGCGAGGGCAACCCCGGAGGTGTCCCGAATTGTCGCTGTCGAGGAAGCGATCCCGTACCGGGAGGTCGACGGCGTGGAGCTGGCCCTCGACGCCTGCCGGCCGGCCGGTTCCGGCAATGCTCCGGTCGCTGCGATCGTCCTCGTCCATGGTGGTAGCTGGATCACGGGCACTCGGGACGCCGATTACTGGCGGCAGGTCTGCGAGGCGACGGCCGAGGCAGGATTCGCCGGGTTCGCGATCAGCTACCGGCTGGCTCCGGAATACACGTACCCCGCCGCCGTTGAGGATGTCGCCGCCGCGGTCGAATGGCTCCGGGAGCCGGCGCAGGTCGACCGGTTCGGGATCGATCCGGCGCGGGTCGGCATCATCGGCGAATCGGCTGGTGGTCATCTCGGGGCGCTGGTCGGCGTAACGGGGGAGGGCGACTGGACCACGGGCAGCCGGGTCTCCGCGGTCGCCTCCCTGGCAGGACCGATGGACCTGACGAGCGACGCCCTGGCCTACGTCTCACCCCTGCAGGCCCGGGTCGCACTGGGTTTCCTCGGCTGCGACGACATCGAGGACTGCCCCCAGACGGTCGCAGCGTCGCCCGTCCGCCAGGTCGACCCGACCGACCCGCCGTTCCTGATCATGCACGCCGAGGACGACCCGATCGTGCCGGTTGAGCAGTCGGAGGTGATGGCCGCGGAACTCGAGGAGGCCGGTGTCGAGCACGAGTTGATCATCGTGCCCGGCAGCGAGCACGCCTCGGCGATGCTCATCGATGACGCCCTGCTCGCGGACCTGTTCACGTTCATGGCCGAGGAGCTGGCGCTCTAGCCGGTACGGTGTCGGCAGCTCGTGACCGACCGGGGAGTAGGTGCGTGGCGGATCAGACGAGGACGGCACGGTCGGCGACCGGAGGGCGAAGCGGCGGGCCGGGCGACCGGCCGCCGCTGGATCCAGCCGCCGTCCGGCGACTGCGAAACCGGTTGCCCGGGTGCCTGCTCAGTGCGGGCATCCTCGTCGCGCCGTTCGTCGGCCTGCTCTACGACGTCAACCTGGCGCTGGGGATCGCGGCCGTCGCGCTCGTCGCGGCGGCCTTCCTCGCCTGGGACGCGCGCTCGATCGCCCCGGCGGAAATGCAGCCCCGGCTGCGGACCGTAACCATCGTCAACGCCGCGCTGGCCGCGTTGGTCGCGGTAACGCTGGTGGCGCGCCTGCTGTCGGACCAGGCACCGGGCGGATAGGAGAGCAGGATGAGCGATACGGAGACGCGGGACGAGGGCTTGGTGGAGGCCGGACGGGCAGTGTCTGATCCGGACGTGCCCCGCTTCGCCCCGCCCCGGGAGCCGGATCGTTCTGGCGTGCTGACCGGCACGCGAGATCACGGGATCTGGTACGGCATCTGGCACCCGGCTGGCCGGGCAGAGCCGGATCGCGGGACGGTGGTGCTGGTCCATGGCTTCGGCGAGTACACCGGCCGCCTTGGCCAGCTGATCCGGGCGCTCAACGGCCACGGCTACACCGTCGTCGCGCCGGACGTCCGTGGTCACGGGCGGAGCGAGGGTGCCCGGTTCCGCATCAGCCGATTCGACGACTTCGTCGAGGACCTGGACCTGATCGTGGACATCGCCCGGGAGGCTGCCGAACGGCGCGGGACGGGTGATCGTTCCCCGTTCCTGTTCGGCCACTCAATGGGTGGGCTGATCGCGACGCGGTACGTGCTGGCGCTGCCCGATCAGCAGGAACTCGCCGGGCTGATCCTCAGCTCCCCGGCCCTGCAACTCCCCATTGACCCGCCGCCGCCTGTCTACCGGTTGCTCGGCGGTCTGTCCCGCCTGGTGCCACGGTTGCCCATCCCCAGGGACAACACCGCCGGGTTGAGCAGCGACCCGGAGATCGCCCGGCTGTGGAAGCTGGATCCGCTCCTCAACCACGGCCCAACGAGTCTCCAGATGGCGTACCAGATGGCTGCCGCCGGCCGGAACGCGCGGCAGCGCCTGGATCGGATCACCCTGCCGACCCTCCTGATCTACGGGGAGGCGGACACTGTCGTCGTCCCGGCCGGCTCCCGCACCTTCGCGGACCGGGTCGGCAGCGCCGATCTGACGGTCCGGCCATTCCCGGGGCTGCTCCACGAGACCTTCAACGAGCCAGCCGGTCCGGAGATCATCGCCGGTGTCGTGGGTTGGCTGGACGAACAGGTCGCCCGGTGCTCGCGGGCCACTGTCTGAATTGCCGCCTGTTCCCCGTCATCCTGGGACGGTCCAGATGGTTCGGTGCCCCGGGCGATCCGCTACCATGGGCATACCACCAGCGGGATTGATAACAGGATGGACGAGGGGAGACCGACCATGACCGGGCACGGCCGATCGAAGCGTGCGCGACCGGGCGCCCGGACGGGCCAGCATGGCCCGGCACGCGGGACCACGGGGTGGACAACGAGCGCGGCGAAGCGCACGGCACGGCGCCATCCCGTTCCCGCCGGCAGGCGCGGGATGCTCGTCGCGGTGGTGACGCTCATCGCGGCCACGGTGATGCTGGCGGCGGTGCCGGGAGCGGCGTGGTCGGCGCTCTGGCCGCGGGCCGATCGGGTGGAGGGGCAGTCCGGCGCCGTCCGCCCGATGGCGCCCGGTGACGCGCTGCTCGGGCCGACGCGGGGAAGTGCCGCCACGGCGATCACCTTCGCTGGCCGGTTCGGGGCGAGGCAACCCAACGACGTCTCGCTCTACATCAATGAGGTCTACCGGCTCGCACCGCAGGTCGGGCTGGACCCGGCGATCGTCGTCGCCCAGTCCGCGCTGGAAACGGACACCTGGCGGACCAACTACTGGGCCAACCACCGGAACCCGGCCGGGATCGGCATCACCTGGGACGGGCAGGCGTCGTTCACGTGGGCCAATGGGACCGACGCCGCCCGCGGTCACCTCGTCCATCTTGCGCTGTATGTCTCCGGGGAGCTCGATCCGTCGTCCCCGCTCTACCCGTACATCGGTCTCGATCCCCGGTACCAGGCGGCCATCGACGCCGGGTACGCCGGGCGGGCGGTCGCGATCTCGGACCTGACCGGCACCTGGGCGGCCGACCCGTACTACGACCAGAAGCTGAGCGGCCGCGGCAACGACATCCTCTACCGGCACGTGATCGCGGCGTCCTTCGGCTCCGGGAACACGACCGGAGCCGGTGCCGTCACCGATATGAACCCCGCGACCGGCTGGCGAACTGCCGGAGCCGGGCCCGCCGCGACCGCTTCCCTGACCGTTGACCTCGGCGCGACCCGGAGCGTCGGCCGGCTGCGCTGGCTGCTCGGCGCACCAGGCGTGACCGATCGGATGATCGTGGCGTGGTCGACCAACGGCTCCACGTGGGCGACGGTCGGGACGTACGGGAGCGGACCGACCGGGCAGTGGCAGGCGCTGAACGTGTCGTTTGCGACGCGCTACGTTCGCTTCACGGTCGAGAATCCTTTTCAGGCCGATGTCCTCGGGGCGATCACCGAGGTCCAGCTCTGGCCACCGGCGACGGGTGCCTGGCCGTACCAGCCCGACGTCGCACCCCCCGGCCCGACCCGCCCATCGCCCAGCCCGTCCCCGAGCGCATCGGCTTCACCATCCGCCAGCGCATCGGCCTCCGCCAGTGCTTCAGCGAGCGCGTCAGCCCGTACGTCAGTGACTGCCACCGCCACACCGGGTCGCCCGCCACGGGGGACCTCGACGCCCAGGCCGACGGCGACGATCCGTCCGCCGACGCCCACCCCAACGCTGCGCGCGACCGCAACGATTCGCCCTCCGACGGCGACGGTCCGACCGCCCACAGCGACGGTCCGACCACCTACAGCGACGGTCCGCCCGCCGACCGCTACCGTACGCCCTCCCACAGCGACCATCCCGCCACCCACCGCGACGGCTCAACCACCGACCGCGACTCCGCCCCCGCCTCCTCCGACGGTGCAACCGACGCGACCGCCGCGTACATAAGCCGGGCGGACTCGTGCGCCATGTGCGACCGTTCCCGTAGCGATCGACGCAGAGCGGGATACCGGCGTGGTATTCCCGCTCGCGCTGGCAGGGAGCGATGACGACCGATGGAATTGCGGAATCTCGGCAACAGCGGGCTGCTCGTCTCGGAGATCGGGCTTGGCGGCAACACGTTCGGCGCGACGGTCGATGGCGACGAGGCGGTCCGCGTCATCCAGGCGGCGCTGGACCAAGGCATCACCTTCGTCGACACGGCCGACGTCTACTCCAGGGGGCACTCGGAGGAACTGGTCGGGCAGGCGCTCAAGGGGCGGCGTGACGGCGTCGTGCTTACGACCAAGGCCGGCATGCAGTTCGGCGACGGCCTCTACGAGCAGGGCACCTCACGTCGGTGGCTGACGCAATCCGTCGAGAACTCGCTCCGGCGGCTTGGCGTCGACCACGTCGACCTGCTCCAGGTTCACCGGTTCGACGACCGGACGCCGCAGGACGAGACGCTGCGGGCGCTGGACGACCTCGTCCGCGCCGGCAAGGTCCGCTACATCGGCAACAGCAACTACACCGCCTGGCAGATCGCCGAGGGGCAGGGGATCGCCCGGCAGCACGGGCTGTCACCGTGGATCTCGGCCCAGAACCGGTGGAACCTGATCGACGGGCTCAGCGACCCGACGCTGCTCGGGGCGGCCGACGCGCTGGGCTTCGGGATCATCCCGTACACGCCGCTGGCGTCGGGGCTGCTGACGGGCAAGTATCGCGGCACGACGTCGGCGCCCGAGGGGACGCGGCTGGCGAAGATGAAGAGCTACGCCAACCGCGCGACGCCGGAGAACATGGCCAGGGTCGACCGGCTTTCCGAGTGGGCCGAGGCGCGGGGTCACACCGTCGGCGAGCTGGCGATCGCCTTCCTGCTCGCTCACCGGCAGGTCGGCTCCGTCATCGTCGGTGCCCGGACCGTCGAGCAGCTGCCGCAGAACCTGGCCGCGGCTGGCTGGCGCCTAACGCCGGAGGAGCGCGACGAGGTCGCCGCCCTGTAGGCGGACGGGTCTGCCCCGGATCATCTGACACCGAAACGGCCCGGCCCCGGGAGCAATTCCCGGGGTCGGGCCGTTTCGCTGTCCTGTCGCTGGCGACGCGTCTAATCGGCGACCTCGGCGGTGACCGGCGCCTCCGGGATCGGGATGGGCCGGCGGGCGTTGGCGAGGAGCAGCTCGGCCTGGCGGGCAAGTGCATCCTGCAGCTCGACCGGCCGGATCACGGAGAAGGCGAAGGGGAGGGAGGCCAGGTCGCGGGCCAGCCAGTCCAGGTCGCCGACCGAATTGCGCATCTGGACGCCGCCGGGCACTTCCTCCAGCAGGGCCAGCGCGGGTGGGATCCGGTCACGGGCCTCCTCGATCGTCGTCTCGAGCAGGAGTTCGACGTCCCATTCCTCCGGGACGCGAGCCAGGGAGTCCAGGAGGAAGGCGACCGGATCAAACTCGTCTGGGCGGAAGAACACGCCCTCGCGCAGCTCGGCGTCTTCGATCCGGTCCAGCCGGAAGCAGCGCAGCTCGGTCCGCAACCGGCAGAACCCGACGGCGTACCAGCGCCCGGCGCGGTAGACGATGCCGTACGGCTCGATCACCCGCTCGGTCGTGCCCTTGTCGTAGCCGGCGGTGTAGCGTAGCCAGACCGGCCGGCGCTGGGTGATGGCCCGGCTGATCAGCGTGACGGTGCCGCTGGTCGGGGCAGCCTCGGCCGGAGTCAGGTCCAGGCTCAGGGCGCCCTGGACGGCGCGGACCTGCTCGCGCAGCGCGTCCGGCAGCACCCGCTCGATCTTGGCGAGCGCGCCCTCAGTGTCCGGCGCGCTCGCCGTGAGTCCGAGCCGGCGGGCGGCCAGCAACCCGAGAACGACGGCCAGCGCCTCGTCGTCGGTGAACATCATCGGTGGCAGGCGATGGCCGCCGCGGATCCGGTACCCGCCGTAGCGACCCCGCTCGGTCTCGACCGGGATACCGAGGTCCTGGAGCATGGTGATGTAGCGACGGATGGTCCGCTTGTCGACTTCCAGTCGCTCGGCCAGCTCGGTGCCGCCGATGCGATGGCGCGCCTGGAGCAACTCCAGGACGGTCAGGACCCGTGTGGTTGGGTGATACACCCCGACTCCCCCTCGCTGGTCCGGGCATGGTGGACAGCGAGCCATCCAGATCGATAGCTCACCACCATAGAACGCGTGTGCGGATTGTACCCGACGACCGGTGCCGGACGGTCAATTCCGTCGGCTAGAACATTCGTTTCAATGAGGACGGCACTTACCCCGATGCCCCCGGATACTGGGTTCAGGCTCATCGGATGGTACGACGAGTCGAGGACGATGGAGGGTTCCCTTGGAACTGCGCATGATCGAGATGCTCATCGACTCGGAACGCGAGGTAGCCGCGATCCGCGCGCGGCAGGCGCCGCCGGCCTGGCAGGTGTCGCAGAAGGCCACCCGGTCCCGCTGGCACTTCATCCCGTTCATGGGGGCCACGGATCGCTGACGGGTCCCGCCGGGGGTGGCCTGATCCCGTAGGTTGCGCCCCCGATCCCCGTGACGATCGGACCCCGCGACCGGGGTGTCATCGCGAACGGCCACCGCTCGCACAGCGGATCGCAAGGCAATCCCTATGCCGTGATCCCGGGGAATCGATCCCCATGCGGTCGCCATACGCGAGACACGCCGGACAAGCCGACACCCCGACGGACGAGTTCCGTCGGGGTGTCGGCTTGTCCATCTGGAACCGGGATCGGTATCAGGTCGTCCGTCCAGCCGCGACCAGTGTCTGTCCGCAGTTGCCGCAGAACCGGGTGCCGTCCGGGTTCGGGTGGCCACATGATGGACAGGCTGAGCCCATCACCGGGGTGAACGTCGGCTGGTTTCGCTGCTGCGTCAGGAGCTGCTCCATGCGGTCGTCCCGCTCCGTCTGGCGGGCGCGCTCGACCTGGCGCTCACGGCGCTCCTTGCGCTTGCCGCGCCAACCGAACAGCGAGAGCAGCGCCAGGACGAGTGAGATGCCACCCCAGACGGCGAGATCGGGAAAGTCCCCACTCGCCGCGAAGCCGAGGACGCCGGCGATGACGAACAGGACGACCGAGACCATCGGAAGTGGCAGGACGAACGCCGCGGCGACCAGCCAGATCAGCGCCATAAAGACCCCGACGGCGCCAGACTGCTCCGTGCCTTCGTCCTAGGCCATGGAGCCGAGACCACTTACCAGCACCGTCTGGAAGAACATGACCGCGCCGAGCAACAGACTGAGAATCAGGACCGTGACACGCATGCAGTGACCCTCTCCCGGCGACCGGGACTCCATGGGCGGTCCGCATACGGGACCGCCGAACCATTTCCCTGTGGCATTGGCGCCGACGGGGACAGGTTCCGGGCGTCGGACAGGTGTCCGACAGGAGAGTGAGGGTCGTTCAATATCAGCGGTGGGTGGAGGCGGCGGCGAGGACTGAGTCGCAGCCGTCGGGGAGAAGTAGGCAGAGCGGGATAATGCCGTGTTGGCTGATTCAACGTCGCTGGAGCGCAGAAGGTGAGGAAGCTTTCGACCCATTGTCCATCCCAGCTTGGCTGGTAGAATGCACTCTCGCAGTTGGCGGATTTATTAGACTACTTCGCTGCGATATAGTGCCAAGAGCAAGTAGGGGCTGAATCACCGGAGGGGCTGTGTATGTCTGTCATGGCGTGTATGCGTAATTTGGTAGCTGAGTATCACCTCAAGACGGATGGCCTGAACGATCTCAGTGATGACGATTGGGATGTTTCCATTGGCGCGTACACGGCACTGATAGATGGATTGGAACGACTCTGTGCCGACGAATCCGGCCGATTAAACCTCAAGACAGCGAAGGGGCGGGCACCGGGAAGTGAGTTCGATGAGTCGGTGCTTCGTTGCCAATTACAATCGATATGGATTGCCTGGATCGGTGAAGATTTTTCGGCATACTGGAGTGCAAGAAATTCCAGCGTAAGGGCTATTGGGTTAGATCACACAGAGGAACTATTGATATTTGTTCAGTTCTATCGAGTAAACGAAGAAAATTCTTTGACTAGTAAGGTGGATAAACTTGTGTCGTCCGTCATGTCGCGGGAGTTTGATTTAAGGCAACAGCGCGCAGATGCTCGGTATCACGCCAAGAATCGAAAGGATAGAGACAATATTGTTAAGAGTCTTTGGTATAATGATGGTCGCTCCGTTGAGGAGGTCAGAAAAATCGTATCCTCTCGACACAGAAGAGAGTGGTCATTCTACTCAGATTTAGCTGAAGCCAATCTCATTGGTCTCGAGGATGAAATTTATCAAAAAGAAAAAGAACGGATTGAAGCTCTACACAATGCACTCATAACCCTTCACGGATCCGAGAAGCGCCGACTGAAAATGGCTGAAAGAGTTCTGCAAGATGCATTCTTTGCCGCGATTGACTAAGGTAGCGAGGTGGGCGACGCTGCGGTTGCTGCGTCACGAGTAGCGAATGCAGATCCGTTAGAGCGGCATGAGTTAGCATCCATTGTTCGGCGCAAACTCGGCCTGAGCACGTACACAGAGGTGTGATCGTGTGCAGTATTCGTCGATACTGTCGGTTGATTGATCGAAATGACCTTTGTGTTAGACCAAATCCCACCAGATAATAGTAAAGAAAATCTGGCATTTGTCCTACTGACAGATGACGCTCATGTAAGTATGGAAAAGGCGATCAGCGGTGGGCCATTGCGACAGCGAGGACAGCGTCGCATCCGGCCGGGAGGGGTAGGCGGAGTGGGATGCTGCGGAAGGGGTCGATCCGGCGAGGGACCAGGGTGGCGTGGGTGCCGCCGGTGACCGTGCCCTCCGGTCCGACGCAGACCGCGACGATCTCGGGGTCGAAGGCCGCATCGAGGTCGGTTGCCGTGACGATGCCGGTAAGCGTGCCATCCGCGATCTCGGCGCGGGGGATGGCGAGGTCCATCCGGGTATCGTCGTCCGGCCCGATGGTGACGATCAGTGAGGGATCATCGTCGGGGTCGAGCACCGGGTCGCGCGGCACCAGCGCGAGCGCGATCCCACCGGGGGGGATCGTCAGCGGGCCGGTTGCCCGGCCTTGGGACGCGCCGGCGGGCGTGGCGACTGAGGTCGGGGTCGCGGACATATCCCGTTGGTCAATGTTGATGCGGACACCTGTAACCGGCTGGTCGGTGCCATTGCGAACGACGACGACCACGGCGGATCCATCCGCGATCGGTGCCTGTCCGATGATGGCGACGGTTTCCGCGGGTGCGTCCGGCAGCCGGTCGATGACGTCCGGCGCGGAGGCGTAGAGCGTCGTCCGGCCGGCGTCCTGCGCCGCGACCGGCAGGCTGGCAAGGGACGAAATGGGCGAGACGATGAGCAGGAGGGCGAGAAGCAGACCGGTTCGTCCCATGTTCCGCGTCCCGCCCTTCCAGCTCATTCCAGGCTGACCTGTCGACGTCCAGTCACGGTGCGTCAGCCGGCGCTGGCGACCAGCTCGGTTGCGGGGGAGGCCGTCCCGGATCCATCGGTGAACTGTGGCAGCCAGTCGGCCTCGGCGGCGAACAGCTCGTCGACCAGTGATCGGGTCTGCTCGAGCGTGAGCAGCGCGCCCGTCAGGGGGTCCAGCATCGCGGCATGGTAGACGTGCTCCCGGTTTCCGGTCCGGGCCGCGAGGACGGCCAGGCGCTGGACGTTGACGTTGGTCTGGTTGACCGCGGCGCACTGGGGCGGCAGCTCCCCGAACGTAGTCGGCTGGATGCCGTTGCGATCGACCAGGCAGGCGACCTCGACGCAGCAGTCCTGCGGCAGGTTCGGGATCAGCCCGTCGTTGGGGACGTTGCCGTAGATCACGGCCGGCTGGTCCGTCTCCATCGCGTTGATGATCACGGCGCCGTACTCGACGCTCGGCTCCAGCTTGTCGAGCAGCTTCGGGAGCAGCTCCGCGTTGCGGTCGCGTCCGTCGCGGTTCTGGCCCGGCTGCCAGCCCCAGCGGGTCGGGGTGAACTCGCGGATCCGCTCGTCGTCCTTGCGGAACCACGGCAGGTACTCGCTGGCGTGGTGGCTGGACTCCGTCTGGAAGTACCCGAACGCCCGCAGGATCTCGCTCCGGACCCGCTCCTGGGCACCTTCGTAGAGGCTGTCGCCCCGGACCTCGCTGTGGCTGGCGCCGTCGTCCAGGAGCGCCCGTGCCCGGGCCTCGTCGATATGGCGGCGGGGCATCTCGTCACGGATCCGGGGGAGGAGGTCCTCGTCGCCGCGGCGGAACTCGGTGAACCACGCCTGGTGGTTGATTCCTCCGACCCGATACGACACTTCGTCGTAGGGGACGTCCAGCTGGCGAGCCAGCATGTGGCTGGTGCCCTGGACGCTGTGGCAGAGCCCAACCACGCGGATGCCCTGGTCGGCGAGGAACCAGCAGTTCATCGCCATCGGGTTGACGTAGTTGAGCATCTGGGCGCCGGGGCAGAGCTCGCGCATGTCGGCGGCGATCTCCGCGAGGACCGGCGCGGTGCGAAGGAAACGGAACACGCCGGTCGCGCCGAGGGTGTCGCCGACGGCCTGGTCGATTCCGTACTTCCGGCTGATCTCCATCTCGGTCGCGTAGGTGTCGGTGCCGCCGATCAGGAAGGTGAGGATGACGTAGTCCGCGTCCTGCAGGGCCTCGCGCCGGTCCGTCGTCGACTCGATGGTGGCGGGCAGGCCGTGGTGCTCGACGAGTTGGCGAGCGGCGTCGGCGGTCCCTTCGAGACGCTCCAGATCGACGTCCATCAGCGTGATGGTGCTGTCCCGCAGGGCGGGGAAGGAGAGGATGTCGCCCGTCAGGCGCAGGGGGAAGACATAGCCGCCGGCGCCGATGATCGTGATCTTCTTCATGATCGGGATGCTCCTGGAGTCACGATGGCTGGATCATTGCCGTCGCAGTGCAGGCTCCGGTGCCTTGGGTGCCGGTGCGTGTCGTTAGCCGGCTACAACAGGCGCCTGAACGGTGGAGAACTGCGGCAGCCAGCGGGCATGGGCCTCGAACAGCTCATCAACCATTGACCGGATCTGATCGATCGTGAGCAGCGCGCCGGACAGGGGATCGAGCAGCACGGCGTGGTAAACGTGGTCACGGTCGCCCGTCTGCGCTGCCCGGACCGCCAGTTCCTGCACGTTGACATTCGTCCGGTTCACGGCGGCGCACTGAGGCGGCAGCTCGCCATAGGCGGTGGGCTGGACGCCGTTACGATCCACCAGGCAGGCCACCTCGACGCAGCACCCGTAGGGCAGGTTGTCGATCAGCCCGTGGTTGGGAACGTTGCCGTAGATGACCGCCGGGGTGCCCGTCTCCATCGCGTGGATGATCCGGGCGCCGTACTCGACGGACGGGCTGAGCTCGTCCTTGAGCCGGGCCAGCAGCTCACGGTTGGGGTCGCCCTCGGCCTTGCTGGAGCACAGCTCGAAGTAGTCCCAGCGCTGGGCGATGAACTGGGCAACGTGCTCCGCGTCCTTGCGGAAGTAGGGCAGGTACTCGCTGGCGTGGTGGCTGGATTCGGTGTGGAAGTACCCGAAGGCATCCATGATCGCCGTCCGGACCTTCTCGGACCCGCCCTCGTAGTTGGAGTCGCCGCGCAGCTCGCTGTGGTCGCCATCATCGGCAGTCAGCCCGCCGGCGCGATCCCCACCCAGGTGGCGGCGAGTCATCGTCTCGCGGATTCGGGGGAGGAGGTCCTCGTCGCCGCGGCGGAAGCGGGTAAACCATGCCTGGTGGTTGATCCCGGCGACCCGAAAATCGACCTCGTCGTAGGGGACGCCGATCTGCCGGGCCAGCATGTGGCTGGTGCCCTGGACGCTGTGGCAGAGCCCGACTGTGTTGATCCCCAGCTCCGACAGGTACCAGCAGTTCATCGCCATCGGGTTGGCGTAGTTGATCAGCAGCGCCTGGGGGCAGAGCTCCAGCATGTCGGCGGCGATCTCGGCCAGCACCGGGGCGGTGCGGAGGAAGCGGAACACGCCGCCGGGGCCGAGCGTGTCGCCGACCGGCTGGTCCAGCCCGTACCGGCGCGGGATCTCGACATCGTGCTGGTACGCGTCCAGCCCACCGACCTGGAAGGTGACGATGACGTAGTCGGCGCCGTCCAGCGCCGTCCGGCGGTCCGTCGTGGACTCGATCGTCGCCGGGAACCCGTAGTGCTCGACGAGCTCGCGAGCGGCCGAGGCGGTGCCCTCCAGGCGGCCGGCGTCGATGTCCATCAGACAGATCGTGCTGTCCCGGAGATCGGGGATGGAAAGGATGTCGCCGACGAGCCGGAGCGGGAAGACGTAGCCGCCGGCGCCGATGATGGTGATCCGGGCCACAGGTGAATGCCTCCTCTGGGCGGAATGCTCCCGCGCCAAGCGTTCCCGATGGCCCGGGGTCGTCGTCCGCCATGCTAGCCGAGGGAGTGCATCTGTGGGGCGTCGTGCTCCGGGAATCATTGTGACCAGACGCGCTGGCCACGAGGTGTGGCGACGAGGTGGCCCGGGTCGCCACCCGCGCCTCCGGGCCGGGACCCTGCCTCAGGAGGCCAACCGCTCAGGCGTGGCGTGATCACGATCAGCCAGTTCGGCGTCACGCTCGGGGCGGGTGATCTCGGACCACACCGTATCCAGCGAGAGGCCGAGGACGTCGGCGATCGCGGCGATGGTCGAGAAGGACGGCGTCGCGATCCGTCCGCACTCGATCTTCCTGAGGGTTTCCGGTGAGATCCCGGCGTCGGACGCGATCTCGAGCATCGAGCGATCTGCCCGGGCCTGGCGCAACAGGGCGCCGAGGCGCCGACCGCGTTCGATGTCCGCGCGTGTGAGGGGCAATCTGACCATGGTGCCAATTCTAATACCGGGGTGCTACGATGACCGGTATAGTTATTGGTATCCAGAGAAGGCCCCGCATGATCCAGATCCTGACCCCTGCCGAACTCGACCAGGCCCGGGACACCGGCGCCCTGGTCGCCCACATCCTGCAGACCCTGAAGGGCCGCAGCCTGATCGGGACAAACCTCCTCGACATCGACCGGTGGGCCGCATCGATGATCGCGGAGGCCGGGGCGGAATCCTGCTACGTCGACTATGCGCCGTCCTTCGGGCGAGGCCCGTTCGGCCACTACATCTGCACGGGCGTCAACGATGCCGTGCTCCACGGGCGACCCCGAAACTACGCGCTCCAGAACGGGGACCTGCTGACGCTCGACATCGCCGTCTCGCTAGGCGGCGTGGTAGCGGACGCCGCCATCAGCTTCGTCGTGGGCAAGGCCGCGTCACCGGAGAGCGTCGCGCTGATCGCCGCGACCGAGCGCGCGCTGGAGGCAGGGATCGCCGCCGCCCGGCCCGGCGCCTACGTCGGCGACATCTCCCACGCCATCGGCTCGGTGCTCAGCGGGGCGGGGTACCTGATCAACACCGAATTTGGGGGTCACGGGCTCGGGTCGACGATGCACGGGGACCCGCAAATCGCGAACGCTGGCCGGCCCGGCTCCGGGTACCGCCTGCGCCCCGGGCTGTTGCTCGCGGTGGAGCCGTGGGTCATGGCGGACACCGACGAACTCGTCATCGACGCTGACGGGTGGACGCTCCGGAGCGCGACCGGCTGCCGGACCGCTCACAGCGAGCACACCATCGCGATTACCGAGGACGGTGCCGACATCCTCACCCTGCCGCGGCGGGCTTGACGGAGACGACCGTTCCCGGCTCGGGTCCAGGGCGGCCAGTGCCTCGTCGCGATCCGTGGACCAACGGCGCGGTGGAATTCCTGCGATAGGTCAGCAGAACCTCATGCCCGCGCCCGGTCCACCGGGGCGAGCCCAATGGAGGACGAGCCACCATGATCTCCCGCCTCATGACTATCAGCCATTACGTAAGCCCGCGACCCGCCGCGACGAGCGTCTGGAGCTGGAAGAGTCCGCTCAGCATCTGCAGCGCGCTCAGCTTCGGCAGCCTGTTCAGCTTCGCGTCGGTGCTGAGCATTGGCTCGGCCGGCTCGATCCTGAGCATCGGCAGCTCCGGGTCGATCCTGAGTATCGGGTCGACCGGGTCGATCCTCAGCATCGGCTCAGCTGGCTCCATCCTCGGGATCGGACGTGCCGGGCACGCGCCGGGCACGCCAAAGCGCTGAGGTGCTTCCGCGGCGACGATCACCGCCCCACCGAGACCCCAGGCATGGTCACTCCTAGCGGTGATAGCTTCCCGGATCGGGGCGATCAGCCGGGCCTGGACGCGCCATTCGCGTCCGGGCCCGGCCATCCCGGCTACTGGCTGGAGTCACCGCCGCTGGTGTCGTCCTCGCGGTTTCGCCAGTCGGCGCGGTTGGCGCGACGGCCGCGCGCGTAGCCACGGTCGGCCAGGCCAAGCGCGACCGACGGGTCGTGGATGTCCTCGGCCATCTGGCTGTAGCGGACCACCTCCTGCCGCTCTTCCATGATGCGGGCGGTCATCGGGGCCGCCTGGAGCAGATGGTCCATCTGCTGGCGAGCCTTCCGGAAGGCGACACGGTCGCCGCGCTGGGCGCTGACGGCGGCGTGGCGCTGGAGACGGGCCGTCCCCTGGAGGGCGGCGGCCTCGGCGACGCTCGTGTCGGCCGGGGCGGCCTCGACCTCGACCCAGGGCGCGGCGACGACCGGCGCGACCTCGATCTCGTCCTTGTGGGTCGTGCCGGCCGTGTCCTTCCAGGTCAGGTGGACGGCGCAGGGATAGACCGAACCGGCCGGGGCCGGCGGCAGGGCCACGCCGCCGACGATCTCGACCTCAGCACCGGATGGCAGCTCGCCGAGGGCGATGTGCGTCGTCGTCCCGCCCGTCTCGAACGGGTAGGCGTTGTAGAGGTCGAACGTCGCGCCGTCCGGAACGGTGATAGCGAGGTCGATGTTGCGCGCCGTGATCGTGACCAGTTCGTCCAGCTCCTCGGCGAAGAAGCGGGTCATCTGCTGCGGATGCTCGATGAAGGCGTGGTTGCCGCCCCCGGCGCGGGCCATCTCGGAGAGCAGGTGGCCGTCGTAGCCGGTGCCGAGGCCGATGGTCGTCGTCATCACGCCGCGGCGGCGCAGTTCGCCGGCGTGCTGCCAGAGCTCCTCAGGGTCGGTGATGCCTTGGTTGGCGTGGCCATCGGTCAGCAGAACGACGCGGTGCAGCCGGTCGTCGTCGCCTTCGGGCATGGCGTCGGCCAGGTTGGCGCAGCCGCGGAGCCAGCCACCGGACAGATCGGTCGAGCCGCGGGCATCGACCATCTTCAGGATCGCCCGCAGCGCCTGCTGGGTACCGGCCCCGGCCCGGACCAGCGGCATCAGGGTCTCGACCTCGTGGTCGTAGACGACCAGCGACAGCCGGTCGCGGTCGGTCAGGCGGGCCGCGCCGGTCAGGATGGCCTGCTTCGCCAGCTGGATGCTCTGGCCGCCCATCGAGCCGGAGCGGTCGAGAACGAAGGCGATGTCGACGGGCAGCCGCTCGGCGGCGTCGCTGGCGACCGGGGCGGTGAGGGTGAGCAGCAGGGTGGCCTCGCCGCCATCGGTAGCGACGAACGGGCGATCCCAGCGGGCAACGGCGGACAGGGCGGCGGTGTGGTCGGTCATGGGCGATCGTCCTCTGTGCGTGGTCCGGACCGTGACGGGCGGGTGGCCGGTGATGATGGTCGTGATGTCGTGGTCGGCTCGTCCGCCGTCAGCGGAAGATGGCGCGGGCCCAGCCCACCAGCCAGTCGACCTTGTCACGGAGTCGGTGGTAGGCACCGCTCCTGATCAGCAGTTCCGCGTCGTCGCCGAGTTTCAGACGGACCCAGTGTTCGGCGGTCGGTTCGCGGTCCGGATCAACTGCGCTCGCGTCCGTCGGCGGCTCCGGCGGGGCGGCGGCCGGGATCGCCCGGCCGAGGCGGAGAGGCACTCCCGGGACGACGTAGCCGGGGTAGGACGGCGCGTCCGGGTCAGGTGCCGGCTCCGGCGCGGTGATCTCCTCCCGGGCAGGGGCGGTGCCCATCCGCCCCCGGTGGATCGGCGCGTCGGGCAGCGCTTCCGGTACCGGCACGCCCGGCGGTGTGGCAGGAAGATCGTCAGGGGACGTGGCGGACCGGTCCTCGCCGATCCCGCGCAGGTAATCCCTGGCCGAGCCGCTCCCGCGCGTGCGTGCCCGGGACTGCTCGCCGGTCGTCGTCGCTCCGGCGCGACCGCGGGCGAGTGCCTCGGTCCGGTCCATCTCCCGGAGCCGCTGCCGGACCTCCTCATCCGATAGTCCGGTCAACTGGCGACGGATCTCGCGCAGCGGGAGGTAGGCATCCTTGAGCCGGAGGATCAGGCGGAGACGGTCCAGGTGCTCGGGGCCGTAGCTGGCGCCCATCCCGGCTCCTTCCGGGGGCGGCAGCAGTCCCTCGACGACGTAGTACCGGACGGTCCGCGGGGAAACCCCCGCCGCGTCGGCGAAGTCACCGATCCGCAGTCGCTCCGTGCTCATGGCCGGATTGTGACAGTCGTACGTCATACTGTCAATACATGTATCCGGAGCTGTTCGCGGCCGGTGGTAGACTCGCGCCCAATCCGACCTGGTCACCCCTGGTGATCACCCAGACACGGTGGCATCGTCGCCACCGCACCGACCGGCGCCGCCTGCGCCCCGGAGACGCCGATGCCCCCTGTCGCGGACACGCCGACCACTACCACCGAACCCGCCGGGATCGCCGGCACCGCCGTCCCGGACCTGTCGGGCCTGGCCGCCCTCGACCCGTCCCGGCTGCCCCTGGCAGGCATCCGTGTGCTGGACCTGACCCGGGTGATGACCGGTCCCTACTGCACGATGATGCTGGCGGACATGGGCGCCGACGTGATCAAGATCGAGCAGCCGGGCCGCGGCGACGATACCCGCCACTGGGGGCCACCGTTCTACCCGCCGACCGGCGACAGCCCCGAGGGCAGCGACCGCGAGTCCTCCTATTACCTAGCGATCAACCGGAACAAGCGCTCGGTCGCGCTGGACCTCAAGAGCGACCTGGGCCGGGAGGCGATCTGGCGGCTGATCGACCGCGCCGACGTCGTCGTCGAGAACTTCGCGCCCGGCGTGATCGACCGACTCGGCTTCGGGTACGAGGCCGTCCGGGCCCGGCGGCCCGGCATCGTCTACGCCTCGATCTCCGGGTTCGGGCAGGACGGGCCATCGCGCAATCGCACGGCCTACGACCTGATCCTGCAGGGGATCGGCGGCACGATGGGGATCACCGGGCAGCCGGACGGTCCGCCGACCAAGCACGGGTTGCCGATCGCCGACATGGCCGCCGGGATGTTCACCGCCTTCGCCGTCGCGGCGGCGCTAACCGGACGGGAGCGGACGGGCGTGGGGGCCTACATCGACGCCTCGCTGCTGGCCGGCCAGGTCTCGCTGCTGACGTACCAGCTCGGAATCTACCTTGCCGAGACGCGGGTCCCGGCACGGATGGGCAACAGCCACCCGAGCATCGCGCCCTACGACACGTTCCGGACGAGCGATGGCTACGTCAACCTGGCGGTAGGCAACGACGCGATCTGGCAGCGATTCTGCCGGGCGCTGGGTCGGGACGACCTCGGTGCCGACGCACGGTTCACGACCAACGCGCTCCGGGTGGGGGCGCTCCCGGAGCTCTATGCCGAGCTGGTCCCGGAGCTGATGCGGCGGACGACCGCCGAGATCATCTCGCTCTGCGACGCGGCGGCCGTGCCGTCCGGGCCGATCCTGGCGATGGACGAGGTCTGCCACGAGCCGCAGGTCGCGCAGCAGGCGCTGCTTCGCGACTTGCCCCATCCGACGGTTGGTCCGATCCGGCTGGCGGGCTTTCCCTACCGGATCGACGGCCAGCCGCTGCCCATTCGTCGCGCCCCGCCGACGCTGGGCGAGCACACCGCCGAGGTGCTGGCCGAGCTGGGCCTCACGCCGGAGGAGTAGGGGCAAGGGCGGTCGCCCTGGTCAGCTACTGGCTGCTTCCCAGGATTGATCGGGTCAGCGCCGCGACGCGGTCATGCTGATCCACGGGGTAGGGCATTCCCAGTCGGTCGCCGACCTCGACGCCGACCTGTCGGAACAGCGTCATCGCCCGGCACAGCGCTTCCTCATGTGACCCGTCCCAGAGTGACTCCACCGCAGCCCATGTGTCCGCTGGCACCTCGCGCTGGATGCCCTTGCCGAGGTTGCCGGAGAGACGGGACCACCCCTGTTCCGTTCCGACGTGCCACGCAGCATCGGGACGAGATAGGTGTGGATCATGTCCACGTCGAGACACCATCGGGCGGGGAGCAGGTCACCACGGACCAGGGACTTCGCGACATACGGAGCGCCGACGAGGAAACCCGTCACCGTGTCCGTCCAGGTCGCGCTGTCGGGCGGCTCCAGCCGGTAAGCGGCGAATGACGGGGACGGCAACGGGGCGGTGATCCCGTCGCGGTCATGCAGCACCCGGTAGCCAGCGTCCAGCTCGGGGATGAGCGCACGACGCTCGACCATCCCGGTGATCGCGGCGGATGGCCAGAGCGAGAAGTCGATCTTGAGCCCATCAGCGAAGTAGACGATCGACCCGCCGGTCGCGACCCCGAGGTCATCGCTGGGACCAACCGGGTCCCACCACGACACCAGTTCTTCACCAAACGCTTTGACCCAGCTCCGGTCTTCCGCCCAGTTCCGGACATCGTTGACGACGAGGATGATGTCGTAGTCGGACAGCGCATCGACCCGCGCACCCGGGACAGCCCGGGTGCTGGTCAGGATGACGGCGTGAACGTCATCACGTTCGGCCGCCCAGTGCTGGAGATACTCGATCACTGTGTCGTGGGGCTGCGTCATGATGGTGATCCTTCGGGAGTTGCCTGAGCCCGCAGCCCGGCCCGGTGACAACGGACCGCGAATTGATCCGGTGCGGCTTGCCATGATGCCAACCAGGGCGTCCGCGTGTTGTCGACGGCGCCAGATCTGTTTGAAACGGAAGTGGCCGGGTTCTTTCCCTGCTTGCTGCCTGAAGCAGGACGTCTTTCGGTAGAGTTGCCAACGGTCTCGAACTTGTCCAGCCTGCACGGGATGGATGGCAGCGGATGACGGCAGGATGACGGGCGATGCTCGATTGGAGACGAACTGCGCATGTCCGGAGACAAGGTAGTTGCCGACGAGATCATCGCCCGCCTGGGCGGCGGGGATGACGTTCGGGAATGGGTGGCCGGACTGGAGGCGGTCGGACCACCGGCTCAGGCCATCGTGCTGCCGGAGGGAGCGGATCTCGTCGACGCGCTGGTCCGGCTGTCGGTAGCGCACGAGGACATCGACACGCTGGTCCGGCTCCGCCCGGCGCCGGAACATGATCCAGTCGCGTGGTGGATCATCGAGCGGACCGTTGCGGTGGTGCTGGCGCGGATGGGGCGGGTCGAGCCGTGGGTCCGGATCCCGGCGCTGCCGGAGGCCTTCGGGCCGCTGCGGCGGTGGCTGTTCGTCTATGTGTTCGTCGCCGCGCTGCCGCACGTCCGCGCATTCCACCGTGAGCGGGGCATTCCGGACGACGTATCGTGGGCAACGCTGGCCGATCTCGGCCGGCAGATGGCGGTCCATCGCAAGCGTGACGGCGAGAGCGGGTTCGATGACCCGGTCTGGATCACGCTCCACTTCTCCGGTGCCATCTACGCGCTTAGCCGGCTCCAGTACGAGCGGATCACCCTGGGCAATTCGGCCGGACAGGCGATCCTCGACAGCGGTGTGGGCGACGGGCCGGGCACGCCGGCACTGAGCGTCCACATCCCCGGCTACTACGGTCCCTTCGACCCGGCATCGTGTGATGCATCGCTCGATCGGGCCCGAGAGTTCTTCCCGCGGCATTTCCCCGAGGAGCGGTACGACCTCGCCGTCTGCTACTCGTGGTTGCTGGACCCGCAACTGGCCGAGTACCTGCCGGCGAACTCCAACATCATCCGGTTCCAGCGCCGCTTCACGATCATCCCGGACAAGGGGTCCGCCGACAACGCGCTGACGCTCCGCTTCGTCTTCGGGATGCCGACCGACCTGCCGCTGGACACCTATCCGCAGCGAACGACGCTGGAGCGGGCGATCATTACCCACCTCAAGGCCGGGCAGGAATGGCGGGGCGGGGTCGGCTGGCTGCGCCTGTGACCACCGGTGACGACGAACGAGGGACAGGTATGGGGCGATCCTGGGTTGTGACAGGCGGTGGGCGTGGCATCGGTCGGGTGATCGCCGAGCGGTTGGCGACGAGCGACGGCACGGTGGTCGTGATCGAGCGTGACGCCGACGCGCTCGCCTGGACGGCCGACCACGCGGGTGGGCGGGTCATCGCCGTCACCGGCGACGCCGGGGATGAGCGGGTGGCGGAGGAGGCAGCCGACCTGGCCGAGGCAGCCGCTCCGCTGCGTGGTTGGGTGAACAACGCGGCAGTGTTCCGCGATGCCTGGTTGCACGAAGCGTCGCCAACCGATGTCGTCGCTCTGGTGTCGGCCAATCTCGGGATGGCGGTCACCGGCTGCGCGGTCGCCGTCCGGCGCTTCCTCGCCGCGGGCGACGGCGGCGCGATCGTCAACGTGAGTTCACACCAGGCCGGACGACCCGTCCGCGGTGCCCTGCCCTACGCGACCGCCAAGGCGGCCATCGAGGGGCTGACCCGGGCGATCGCGGTCGACTACGGTCCGCACGGCATCCGGGCCAACGCTGTCGCGCTCGGCTCGATCACGACTGACCGCTACGAGGAGTTGCTCGCCGACCGCCCAACCGAGGCTGACCGGATCGGCGACGAGATCGCGCGGATCCACCCACTGGGACGGATCGGCCAGCCTGAGGAGGTCGCCGAGGTCGTCGCGTTCCTGATCTCGGACGGTGCGTCGTTCGTCAGCGGCGCGACCGTGCCGATCGACGGCGGGCGAGCCATGCTCGGTCAGGACCCGGAAGCCAGGGATTAACAGGGGAAGCGGTGGGCTCGTGCGCTAGGCTTCCGGGCCACCTCTGGCCGTAATGCTACGGGATACCCGGATGCCGACGCTCCACGATCCGGTCGCCTTCTCCGTCTTCGGCCTGGAGATCCGCTGGTATGCGCTGATCCTGCTCAGCGGGATCGTCGGCGCGATCGTGCTGATCCAGTGGCTGGTTCGCCGCCGGGGAATGGACCGGGACTTCATCCTCGATATCGCGCCGTGGGTGGTCGCCATCGCGATCGTCTGCGCCCGGCTGGGCTACGTCCTCGTCTCGTGGGACAGCTTTCGCGATGATCCGCTCGACGCCCTGAATATCCGGGAGGGCGGTATCGCCATCCACGGGGCCGTGCTGGGCGGGGCGCTGGTCGTGGCGTGGTTCTGTCGCCAGCGCCGATACCGCTTCCTGCTCTGGGGCGACCTGATCCTGACCGGCGTGGCGCTGGGGCAGGCGATCGGGCGCTGGGGCAACTGGGCCAATCAGGAGGCGTTCGGGACCCCGACGTCGCTGCCTTGGGCGGTCACCATCGACCCGGAGCGCCGTCCGGCGGAATATGCCGACCAGGCGACCTTCCACCCGACATTCCTGTACGAGTCGATCGCCAACCTGGTCAACGTCGGCGTGATGACCTGGGTCGTGCTGCGGATGCCCGGTCATCGCTGGCTGCGGGAGGGCGACGCGGTCTGGGCCTACATGGTCCTGTACGGCGTGGAACGGGCCATCATCGAGAGCATCCGAACCGACAGCGTCTACGTCGGCCCGCTGCCCGGACCCACCTGGGTCAGCCTGGTCTTGATCATCGGAGGGGTCCTCGGTGGCGTCCTCCGCCGCACCGTCTGGCCCGCCCCGGCCGTCAGTCGTTGAAGCGACGCTGGAGCCGATTGGCGGGACGCTCAGTCATAGCCAAAGCGCGGATGCTCGAGGAGGACAGCAAGTCTGGCCCGAAGAGGAGGGACCAGCGTCGTTGCCGTCCTCCACACCACATCAAGATCGAGCTCGTAGTAGTCATGAACGATGAAATTGCGCATCCCGATGATCGAGCCGATTTCAGGAATCAGGGTCCGGAGATCTCCTGCATCGTCGTCGATATGATTGAGATTTTCCGCGATCTGAGTGAGCTGGGTTGTCACGCCATCCTGGAGGAGCAAGGCGTCAGGGAACTGCTCCGGCCTGGCATCGATGAGATAGGACGCCAGGCGATCGCACGCCGCGATAGCGCGAAGAAGACGCTCGCGCTCGGACACCCGCCGGTTACGAGGCATGGAGCAGAACTCGTGTTGACCTCACCTCATCCATGAAACGCGCATTTCGTGGGGCGTCGCTCAGAAGCAGATCGATACGACGTCCAACGAGCCGCTCCAGGTCGTACGAGAAGTTCCCTATCCTGAGGAGGAAATCGACGCCTCGCTCGCCTGCGTCGAGCAAGAAATCCAGATCGCTCGATGTCGGGTCAAAGGTTCCATGGACCGCCGAACCGAAGACGTAGAGTGCCCTGATCCCGTACCGGTCACATAGGACCCGGATTTCATCGAGGTGATTGGCCAGTTCGGGAGGTAACGCGGTGGTCGTTGTCATGGCGGTCCTCCCGATTCCTGCCGGTTCCCGTATTCAGCCCCTTCATTGTACCGGCGCTCATGCGCTGGCTGATTCATGTGGCTACCCGACGGAAGGGATGACGATGCGAACCCGGCCAACGGTCCGCGTGCTGTTGCTGGACCCGCTGGACCGTGTCCTCCTGATCCATTGCGAGGACCCGCGGGTCGTCGATCCGGTCCTGCCGGCTGACAGGCAGATCAGCCGGTTCTGGGTGCTGCCCGGCGGCGGGATCGAGGGTGATGAATCCCTCGAGGCGGCTGCTCTGCGGGAACTCGTCGAGGAGGTCGGGTTGACCGATATCGCGCTGGGCCAGCCGGTCCTGCACCGCGAGAAGACGATGCATGTCGATGGCGAGACGATCCATTTCGTCGAGACGTATCTCATCGGCCGGACACGCGTTACCAACGTCTCATGGATCGGCGCGGAGGCGCTGGAGATGGAGACGTTCCGTGACCTGCGGTGGTGGACGCTGGCCGATCTGCGGGCGACGGAGGAGACCGTCTTTCCGGAGGGGCTGGCTGACCTCATGGCCACCGTGACAGGCGCGGTCGAGTCCGCCTGAGTCGCCGCGCCGGACTGGTCTCGCCCCGCTACCGGGCCGGGTATGCTGCCGGGCGGCATTCGACTGGACCAAGGGAGTGACCCGGACATGATCGACGCGCGGTCGACGACGCAGCCATTCCCCCTGCATGATCTCGCTCTGGAGCCCGCCGGCCGCTGGCTGGCATCCGGGGGACGCCCGGTGTTCCTGCTGGCCGACACCTGCTGGGCAGCCTTTACCCGCGCCGCCGACCAGGAGTGGCTGTCGTACCTGCGGCTTCGGCACCAACAGGGCTTCAACGGCGTACTGATCAGTGCGCTCCCGATCGCCAACGACCGGTCGATCGCGACGCCGGGGTCGGGAGGACCAGCTGACCGGTCCCCATTCCTGCTCGACGCCGACGGAAACTGGGACCGCGACCGGCTGGACGAGAGCTACTTCCGGCACGCCCGGTCGATGAGCGAGTCGGCGCTGGCTCACGGGATCGTCCCGGTGATCGTCGTGCTGTGGTGTGCCTGGGTGCCGGAAACGTGGGCATCGGAGCGGTTCCCGGGGAACGAGCTGACGGAGGCCCAGCTGGATCGCTACGTCGATGCGCTCCTCGCCGCCGTCGGCGATCTGTCGGTCGTGTTCTGCATCAGCGGCGACGACAAGTTCGAGTCGGCGGTCGGCGTCGATCGCTACGTCCGTGCCCTGGAGCGCATCCGGGCGGCCCGCCCGGAGCGGCTGACGACGTATCACACGTCGCCGGGGCACGAGCCGAACCTCGAAACCGGTCGCCGGCTGATCGAGCACCCGGACATGGACTTCCACATGTACCAGTCCAGCCACTTCACCGGCGGCAACGATGTCGCGACCCGGCTGGCCGTGACCTACCGCGCACTCCCGGAGCGGCGCCCGGTGATCAACTCCGAGCCGTGCTACGAGGGGCACCGCGGGTCGTTCGAGCGGATGCGGTTTCGGGCGGCGGAGGTCCGGCGGGCGTCGTGGCTGAGCGTCGTCGGGGGCGCGGCGGCCGGGCTGGGCTACGGCGCCCACGGCATCTGGTCGTGGCACCGGCCGGGCGACCGGTTCCTGAATGTCGAGGGCGCCGGCGAGCCGTTCCCGGTCGAGGTTGCCATGCAGCTACCCGGCGCCTGGGACGTCGGGATGATCCGACGGATCGTCGAGGACCATGCCCTGTTCGACGTGTCAGCCGCCGATGACCTGATCACCGGGGACGCGTTCGGTGCGGCCGTCGGGCGAAGCACCGACCCGGAGCGGATCGTCGTCTACCGACCGGACGCGATGCCCGTCGCGCTCGGGATCGACCTGACCGGATGGCGAACGCGAGGTTGGGACCTCGTGAGCCACCATGAGGTCCCGGTCGCCTTCACGGTCGCGGACGGCGTTACGTCGATCGCCCAGCCGCAGGTCCTGTCCGACACGGTCGTCGTCTTCAGCCGCTGACCGGTGTGCCGGTCGCATCGGGTGAGGCGGGGCGGGGAAGTCCCTGCCAGCGGCGGAGCTTGTCCGGTGCGGCTACCGCGGCCAGCTCGGCGATCTGCCCATCGCGGACGGCGACCGAGATGACGGCGAAGACCGTGCCGCGATCGGCAACGACGATCCCGGTCTCCCCGTTGACCGGCGCCAGCCACCACGCGAGTTCGGCACCAGGTGGCAACCCGTTGCGCATCAGTCCAAGCAGTAGCCGGCTGACGCGCTCGGCGCCGTGGATCGGTCGTGTCCCGGCGGGGATCACCCCGCCGCCATCGCCGCGGGAGACGACGTCCGGGGCCAGCACGCGGGCGAGCGCATGGACGTCCCCGCCCAGGCAGGCCGCCGCGAACGCCGCGACGACCCGGTCGCGCTCCGGTCCGGTCGGCGCATAGCGCGGGCGGGCCCGGAGATGGCGACGGGCGGTGGAGGCGAGCTGGCGGGTGGCGTCCGGGCTCCGGTCGACGATGGCCGCGATCTCGGCGAACGGCAGCCCGAAGACGTCGTGGAGGACGAGGGCAACCCGCTCGGCCGGGCTCAGCTGCTCCATGACCAGCAGCAGCGCCGAGGACACGGATTCGTCCCGTGTCACGGCGTCGGCCGGGTCGCGGGCGGCCGCCGCCGTCCCGTCGGAAACGAGGACGTCGAGCGTGCCGGGGACAAGTTCCGGCAGCCAGATGCCGGCGTACTGCTCCCGCCGCGCCCGGGCCGACCCGAGCTGGTCCAGGCAGATCCTGCTCAGGACGCGTGTCTGCCAGGCCAGCGGCTCGCGGATCAGTGCACGGTCGCGATCCGGCAGCTGCTGCCAGCGGATCTGCGTCTCCTGGATGGCATCCTCGGCGTCGTCGGCAGAGCCAAGCAACCGGTAGGCGACGCCGAACAGATGCCGATAGCCCGCATCGTCCGGGGCGTAGGTCATGTGGTGGTCTCCGACCAGGTGGGTACTGCTTGCGCAGCCGGTGCCTTGGAACCCGCGACCATGAAGACACTGTTCCGCCGCCGCTCCCCACGGACGGCTCGCACGGTATAGCGGCAGATCTGCTCCTTCGTCCATGCGCCGGCAACTCCGCCGTAGGCGAACCGGCGCGGGGTGTCATCGCCATGGACGGCCTGGAGCACCCCCTGCCGCCGCCCGAGACTGACGCACTGCCCGCCGTAGCCAATCGAGACAGGAACCGGCTGGCCGCCACGGAGCCGGGCAAGCACCGCTTCGGCGGCGAGTGCCCCGAGGGGCATCGCCGACGCGCAACTCAGGCGGAGGTGTCGCCCGTTCGCGTCCGGCAGGACCACCGCGTCCCCGGCTCCGACGATGTCCGGCCGGTCGATGCTGATCAGCGACGGGTCCACGCGAAGCCGGCCGAGGGCATCCGTCGCCAGTCCGCTCCGGCGAGCCAGGTCCGGCACGGCGAACGACGCGCACCACAGGCAGACGGCGAAGGGAATCGATCGGCCATCAGCCAGGACTACCCTGTCCGGCTCGACCGACGTGACGCGCTGGCCGGTCAACATGGTGACGCCGAGCCGGTCGAGTCCCCGGACGATCCGCTTGCGCCCGGTGGCGCCCAGGCTCGGCGCGACCTCCCGGGAAGAGAGCAACGTCACATGGAGGTCCGGGCGGCGCTCGGCCAGCTCGCTGGCCATCTCGATCCCGGTCAGCCCGCCACCGACGACCAGAACGGCGGCGCCCGCAGGGAGCGTGGCGACCCGGTCACGAGCGGTCGCGGCCTCCTCGGCCGTCCCGATCGCCAGGGCGTGCTCACGGGCGCCGGGCGTGGAGAGGTCGGTCTGGCTCCCGACGGCGTAGACGAGCGTGTCGTAGGGGAGGGGCCGGGTCGTGCCCGCGGTATCGACGTGGACGATGCGGGCATCGGCGTCGATCTGGACCGCCGTGCCGGTCACGAGCGTGGCGCGGTCATGAAGCATCCCGGTCATTGGCTGGGCGGCGGTGGGCCGGGAACCGGCGATTACCTCATGGAGCCGGATGCGCTCGACGAAGTCGGGTCGCGGGTTGACGATGGAGACCGAGAGCGCGGGAGTGGCGCGGCTGTCCGTGGAGCGGAGCAAGCGATTGGCGGTGATCGTGCCGGCGTAGCCTGCGCCGAGCACGACGACGCGATGAGGCCGGATACCGGAGGACGGGACGTTCGGTCGGGTCGACATCGGGAGATCCTTGCCGTCGCTGGCCAGACGTGGGTGACCCGGTGTCGCCCGCTCCCGGCCCTGTATCCGATTGACGACGCAGCCCCCCCTGGATGTGAGGTCGGTTCTGCCAGTGCTGACCGATCGCGACATATCCGCCCGATCAAGCACCGGGACCATGAGCCCGAGTCGGGTTTGCGTGTGTCAGCGAACCTGGTCGCGACCATGACATGGAGGGGACGGCCCGTCCATGGAGGAGCGGCCATCCCCGGTAATCAGTGCCCGGCGTACTCGACGAGGATCGTCATGCCGGTGACGGTCTGGTACGGGCGCCAGTGCTCGTCATAGGGGGTGTCCCAGGAACCGTCCGGCTTCTGATCCGCGAGGGTCTGCTCGACCAGTCGCTGGCCGTATCCGGCTGGCAGGTGCCGCGCGACCGGCCCGTCCGGCGGACCGATGAGTTCGATTGCCTGCTGTGGGGCCGGGTAGGCGTCGGCGGCCAGGTCGCGGGTCACCTTGTCGATCAGGGCGGCGAGGTGGTCCTCCCGTCCGGGAAGGTCAGGCAGCCAGGGGACCGACTCGGCGTAGGGCAGGACCGTGTAGAAGGTGCCGTCCGTGATCTCGTCCCTCCTGGCAATCTCGCCATAGAGCGTCCGGCAGCGGGCATGGAGGCGTTCCGACCCCAGGCCCAGCCGGCTCAGCCAGCCGGAGAGATCCATCGCCGGGTTGAGCGACGGGAACGGCCACTCCCGGAACCACGGCGACGACGGGTGATCCATCGTGCCGGGAAGCCAGCGCCAGCACCCGTCGTCATCCTGCGTCTCCTCCAGGAACGCGACGATGCCGCGAACCAGGGGAGCGTCGGTGGGTGCCCCGGAGCTGTACACCGCTTCCAGCGCCAGGCGGATGGCGAAGGGGTTGCTCTGGGACGCGGCGAGATCGGGCTCCAGCCCGTTGCCAATCCCGCCATCGGCGTTCTGGTAGCGGCCCAGCGCGTCGAGGACAGCGCCGGCGTCGCCCGCGCCGGTCAGGACGCGGCCGAGCGCGGCTTCGACGGGACGGTCAGCGGCGATGGTCTCGAGATACGCCTGCGCGGCGCCGAGTCGCTCGCGGATCCTCGGGTCGGGTGTGGTCGTCATGGGGCACCCTCCTGGTGGGTTACGGGCGGACGGGTCGGACGTGACCGGGCGAGATGTCAGGGAATGACCGGTCGGCGATCGGGTCGATGAGGTCGGGCAGGGTGGTCATGACCATGACGTCCTGCTTCTCGTCTGCTGGCCGGACGGGGCGGACCAGGCCTTCCCGGGCAAGGTCGGCTAGCGCCGCCTCCACCGCCCGGCGCTCCAGCCCAAGGTGGCGGGCGAAGATGACCGGACGGACGAACGCCGCCGCACCCAGATAGCGGACGAGCAGGGTCCGGATCGCCTCGTCCGGGGCCAGTCCCTCGGCGGCCGCGACCGCGTCGGGATACCGCGCGGCGATCAGCGTCTGGCGCATGTCGGTGTCGTCGATGTCGTCCGGCGGGCCGAACGTGCGGCCGACGAGCAGGCGGCGGTCGAGCTCCGCGACGGCGCGCAGATAGGCGGCGCGGCGGTCCTTGCCCGTCTCGAACCCGGCCGCGCGGCGAAGATCCGGGGTGGAGAGGGTTCCGCCGTTGTGCTCGAGTGCTTCCGCCACCCGCAGGGCGTCGTCGGAAAGGAGCCCGTCGGCGTGCTGGGCGGCCGGCGGGCGGGTGTCACCCCGCAGCGCGAGCAGGGCGGGCAGCAGGTCCCACGCCAGCCACGTCGGCTTGCCCCGGACGGCGGTCCCATAGAACGCCACCTCCTGCCGGCCCAGTTCCCAGCGCCACGTGTAGAGCTGGCCCGAGGGCGAGTCCCACGCCGCTTTCATCTCCGCATCCGGGCCCTGCCAGGCGTGGAACAGGTTGGCGAACTCCGGCGAGACCGGGAAGTGGGTGACGATCCCGGCCCGCCCGATCAGGCCAGGGGCGTCGTCCACTCCGGTCAGCCGGCTGACGGGGTGGAGGCTCCAGCCCTCGGAGCGGCTGCCCAGCATATCGCTCCAGATTGCGCGGTCCGGGTCATGGGAAGCTACCTGGCCAGTCATCACGTCGTCATCTCCAGCGGTCATCGACGGGTGTCCACCGAATCAGTATCGGCATGGACCGGTGACATCAGTCTGTCACCTTTGGGGCGGGGGACTGCCTTCGGGATCCGACTCCGGGCAAGGGTCCACTCATGCAGACACCTCGCCGCGCGAGCGACGAGGTGTCAGACGCGTGTCGTTATCGCCGGCAGCGAGGACGCTTGCCGGCTCTCAGAGCGCCTGGCGCTCAGCTTGGCGGGCGACGAGTTCCTCAATCGCGCTGGGCAGCGTCGTCTCGAAGTCCAGCACCTTGGCCCAGGTCGGACGGACGCGGATGCGATACATGTCCTCGTAGAGGGAGCGAACGCTCGTCTCCCACTCGGCCCGCTGCTCTGGCGTCATGTACCCGGAGTCGTTCATGCGCAGGTACTCCTCCGGGATCCCGTCGACCCATTCAACCTCAGCGTTGCCGCGAATCATCAGGACCTTCGGCGGGAAGTCGTTGGTGTCGATGGTGATCGCCACCGACGGGTTGGCCTGGAGCGCCCTGATCTTGGCGGCGTTGGTCGCGGTACACATGATCATTGACGATCCGTCCCAGGTGAACCCGATCGGGATGACCCGTGGCGTGCCGTCTCGGGCGATGTAAGCGAGGCGCGCCAGCATCTGCGTCTCGAGCAGCCTGCATGCGACCTCGCCTGACAGGATGTCGTCGATCCGGTCCTGCTCCATTCCGGTTCTCCTTCCATCACGGGGATGCCCCGTGCCATCGCGCCTGCCCGTGCCCCTCGTCAGATGCGGACCTGTGCCAGATGGCCCTCGAGCGAGTCGAGCGCTTCCTCCCAGCCGTCGGTAGAAGAAGCCGTCGCCCTTTGCGCCGTCGACTCCCCGCAGATCGAACGTCATGCGGGTGTGCTCGCCCGCCGGCTCGAGCGTGATCATGATGACCGGGGTCTCGTCCGGGTCGCCGTCCGGTGCCCCCCAGGTGAAGACCAGACGCTCGAAGGGGACGAGTTCGCGATAGATCCCACCGGTGACGAACCGCTCCCCGGTTTCGTCACTGACCATCGTGTAGGTGTACCGGCCACCGACGCGGGAGTCGATCTCGACGCTCTCGCGCGGCGTACTCATCCCGCGGGGATGCCACCATTGCGCGGCCACGTCCGGGGCGGTCCATGCCTCCCAGACTTCCCGCGGTGTCGCCTCGACCATCCGGACCAGCGTGAAGCCCCTGGTCATGTCGATCATCGTGATCCTCCTGTCCTGGTGTCGTCAGGTGTCTCGGCGTGGTCGCGTCGGTTTCGGAAGTGCTCGTCCAGCAGATCGAACCGCTCGGTCCATTCGGCGCGCTGCTGGGCGATCCAGGCGGCCGCTTCATCCAGCCCGACAGGCGTGAGTGAGCAATCGTTCCACTGAGCTCGCCGGTCCCGCGTTACCAGACCCGCCTTCTCGAGCACCGCGAGGTGCTGGGAGACCGCCGGTCGGCTCATCGGATAGTGCGCCGCCAGGTCGCCCACGGAGCTTGGGCCCTCTCGCAGCCGGACGAGGATGTCGCGGCGCGTCGGGTCCGCCAGGGCGGCGAAGGCCACGCTGAGACGGTCGTTTGCCGCCATGTAAGCAACTCCTTTCCGTAAGTATTTACTTACATACTACCCGACGAGCCGGAGCAGGGCAAGGGGATCCTCTCGTCTGGATGGCGACGAAGTCCAACCGGACGAGAATGCCCGCCCCGGCATCAGGACATCGACAGCGAGCCATCCGTTGAACGAGACCCGGCCCCGGGGATCGGGAATTCAGGATGGCGACCCAGCGTCCTGGTCGCGACGTCCCGAATCATGGCAACCAGTTCCGGCGGGCCGACGGCGACGGCGTCGTCGCCAAGGACGAGGACACATCGGGCGTAGAACGGCAACTCGGACCTGGGACAGCGGAAGCGCACGACCGACCAGCCGTCCATCTCCGTCTCCGGAGCCAGCCGGACGCCGAGCACATCCGGCGCGCGGGTAACGCCTGGCCCGGTCAACCGCAACACGACTTCGGGGTTGTCGGGATGGTGATAGTCACGTCCACCGGCGTGCGCGGCGGCGATCACCGCGTCTGCGTCCGGAGGTGGCGCGACGGGACGGAGCTCATCAAGCCGGTCCAGCCGGTAGCGGCGCTGCTCGCGGGCCTCGTGACTGACGGCATGGACGTACCAGCGGCCATCGGCGACGACCAGTCGGAGGGGCAGCAGCGTGTGGTCGGCCGTCCGGCGACTGGACCGGTAGCCGACGCGGAGCCAGCGCCCGTCCGCGATCGCGCGCTGGATGGTGGCGAGGTGACCGGCGGCGGGCTGGTCGGCGATCCGCTCGAACCGGACCTGACCGAGCGCGATCTCCGACGCTCGGAGCGTGTCCGTGTCGATGATCGCCCGCAGCTTCTCCTCAGCGGTCCGGCGGGAGTCGCCGAACGGGCTGTCGTCAGGTGGCCCCAGTGCGGCGAGCCCGAGCAGGACGGTCGTGGCTTCGGCGGCCGAAAGGCGGAGCGGCGGCAGGAAGTACCCCTCCGGTAGCGCGAACCCGCCGCCATTGCCCGGCGTCGCGACGACCGGCACACCGAGCTGGCCCAGCGCATCCAGGTCGCGCAGGATCGTCCGGCGGCTGACCTCGAATCGGGCCGCCAGCTCGGCCGCGGTCCGCTGGCCACCGCGGAGTGCCAGCAGGATCCCGGTCATGCGGTCGGTGCGGTTCATCCTGGGGTTTCCCGTTCGGTGGCGCGGAGCGGCGAGCCGACCGGTCCATTGTGCGTGATGGGAAATGGTATCCGGGGATGGTTCGCCTCGCGACGGGGCCGATCGCACCGTCTTGGAGGGGTCCGTTTTACGGCGAATCACCCGTTTCGCGGGCCGTTACGAGGCGTTATCGCGTATAATTAGGGGAGTCGGATCGCCCGGCCGGGCCGCCCTCGCCCGCCAGGCGCTCGACCCGGCCACCGCGCCGTGACCATCACGCAGCGAGCGCCCACGCTGGCCGCTCGCCTCACCTCCGAGGGATTGCCCCTGTCAAGCAACAAACGTCGCAAGTCCGATTTGCCCGTTCCGTCCTTCCAGGATGCGGCCGCTCATTACACCGCGCCGCCATCCGAGCGCCCGTATCCCACGGAGCGCCCTCAACAGCGCGCCCTGCTGCTCGCCGTCGACTTCGACGAGCCGGATAACCTCTGGGCGCTCGAAGACTCGCTCGGGGAGCTGGAGCGGCTCGCGGGCACCGTCGATGTCCAGGTCGTCGGGACCGTCACCCAGAAGCTGCCCCACCCGATGCCCGGCACCTTCGTCGGCTCTGGCAAGCTCACCGAGATCAAGAATCTCCGTGATGCGCTCCACTACGACATCATCATCGTCGACGCGGAGCTGACCCCTGCCCAGCAGCGCAACCTCGAGACGGAACTCGGCGTCCTGGTCATCGACCGGACCGCCCTGATCCTCGACGTGTTCGCCCGCCGGGCCCAGACCCACGAGGGGCGCCTCCAGGTCGAGCTGGCCCAGCTCCAGTACCGCCTGCCGCGACTGACCCGGATGTGGACCCACCTCTCCCGCCAGGCGGCCGGTGGCGTCGGGCTCCGTGGTCCCGGTGAGACCCAGCTCGAGGCCGACCGCCGCGAGGCCGGTGCCCGGATCAGCTTCCTGCGCAAGCAGCTGGAGCAGGTCACGACGCACCGCGAGCTGCACCGCGGCCAGCGGCGCGGCAACCTGATGCCGATCGTCGCGCTCGTCGGCTACACCAACGCCGGCAAGAGCACGCTGCTCAACACGTTCACCGGCGCGACCGTGCTGTCCGAGGACAAGCTGTTCGCGACGCTGGACCCGACCACGCGGCAGGCCGAGTTTCCGTCCGGTCGCGGCGTGCTGCTGACCGACACCGTCGGCTTCATCAACAACCTGCCGACGACGCTGGTCGCGGCGTTCCGGGCGACGCTGGAGGAGATCAACGAGGCCAACGTCCTCGTCCATGTCCTCGACGTGACCCACCCGAACGTGGCCGAGCAGGCCGCGACAGTCAATGACGTGCTGGAGGAACTCGGCGCCGACGACAAGCCGGTGGTGCTCGCCCTGAACAAGGTCGACGCACTGCCCGGCGGGATCGACGGGCTGGAGCCGAGTGTCCGCGACGCGATCGCCTCGGCGGTCGGCGAGGAGCTGCTGGCGAAGGCCGTGCCGATCTCGGCGCAGCAGAACCAGGGACTCGATGCGCTGATGAACGCCGTCGAGCAGACGCTGGAGGCGGAGTACGACTTCGTCCCGGTCCGGGTCCAGGTGCCCTTTGACCGCCAGGAACTGGTCGAGCGCTTCCACCGCCTCGCGCGGGTGGAGTCGACCGACTTCGACGAGCACGGGGCGGTCCTGCGCGGACTGCTGCCGAGCGCGTTCGTCGGCCGGTTCGAGGGCTTCATCAAGGTCATGCCGCGGAGCCTCGAAGGTGGTCGGGTGGATGTGCCCGTCGCCGCGGCGCAGGCCAGCGCCGGCGAGCAGTCCGACCAGCAAGGCGTGGCCGTCGTCGGCTAACGCCAACTCCACCTGAATACCCCGGCGACGCCCGGAGACCGCTACCCTGTGGGCAGTGGTCCCGGGCGTCGTCGTGTCCGGGAATGATCAGCCAGTGTGGGAGGCACCATGGCACAAACCGATACCAGCGGAGTGGGCGGCGGGCGACAGCAGTGGCCGGACCTGCCCGAAGCGACGCGGAGTGAGATCGAGCGTCGGCTGGGTGACCCGGTCGTGTCGGCGGTGAGCCTGCCGGGCGGCTTCTCGCCGGGGCTGGCCAGTCGGCTCACGCTGGCTGGCGGGAGCACGGTCTTCGTCAAGGCGGTCTCTCCGGCGCTCAACCCGGAATCGCCGGCCTTCCACCGGCGGGAAGCGACCATCGCCGCCGCGCTGCCGGCCGACGCCCCTGCCCCCCGGTTGCTGTGGTCGTTCGATGAGGGAGCAGCCGGGTGGGTGGTCCTCGCGTTCGAAGCCATCGACGCCGCCAGCCCGCCGCTGCCGTGGCGCCCGGCCGACCTCGACCGGGTGATCGCCGCCATCGACGCGCTGGGCGAGTCCCTGACGCCGTCGCCGGTGCCCGACACGGTCACGGGACGGGCCGAGGACTGGAATCTGATCCGGATCCCACGCTGGTCATGGATGCGGGACGCGCCGCCGGAGGGGCTGGACAACTGGTCGCTCCGGCACCTCGACCTGCTGGTCCGGGCCGAGGAGGGGCGGATGGAGGCGGCACGGGACGAGACGCTGCTCCATCTCGATCTCCGGGCCGACAACATGCTGCTGACGGCTGACCGGGTGCTGATCGTCGACTGGCCCCACGCCCGGATCGGCGCGCCCTTTATCGACCTGGTCGGGTTCGCCCCGTCGCTGGCCATGCAGGGTGGCCCAGCCCCGGACGAGCTGTTCCGGCGCTCCGTGACCGGCCGGGCCACCGACCCGGACCGACTCCGACCCGTCGTCGCGGCTATCGCCGGCTTCTTCACGATGGCCTCGCTGGGCGACCCGGTCCCCGGCCTGCCCACGCTCCGGGCGTTCCAGGCGGCGCAGGCGGTCGAGGCTCGTCGCTGGCTAGCGCGGCTGATCGAGGTGGAGCCGGAGTAGGGACGACTCTAGGAGTCGCCTGGCACTGTTAGGGCGAGCTGCCCGCTTCGCCAGAAAATGGCGGGCCTTGCCCGCGGCGATCTCTGCAACGCGATTGCTGGTGCTGGTTGACAGGGTGCTTTCCGTTCGCACGGCTGCCCCGGGGGACGGACCCCTCCCCCGGCCCCTCCCCGGCTTCGGGTTGTCTAGGTGGTAGTCAGCTCGGCTTCAGCGCCACCCGGCCCGGAGAGGGGAGCGTTGGCTTCCATCACGGTGTTGGGGACAGACAGCCCAGGAAGCGCTTCAGCGCGACATGAAAGCCCCGCTCCGGGCCGGGGGAGACGCAGTGAGGCTTCAGCCGAACGGAGCGATCCCGGAGCGGGAGAGGGGTTGGGGAGAGGGCTGTCTCCCGGGGCACCAATATTCATAAGCCCGCAGGCGTTCTCGGACATCCGATATCGCCTGAAGGCGATGGCCGCTAACGCGGCCGGGCGACCACAAGGGTCGCCCCTACAGGCCCGGATCGTACCTGCCGGCACACCCGGGGCTGTGATCCGGCATCATGTGCCCATGACGACGATCGATGGAGGAACGATGACGGCGGCGAAGCATGAGGTGGACATGGTGCGGGGGCCGCGCCCGGAGCGACTGGAGCGGGCGGTCCGGATCGTCGACGAGTGGGTCGAGAGCCGGCTGGTCCCGGGCGTGTCGCTGGCCGTCGCGTTCCGGGGCGAGGTCGTGTTGCACCATGCCGCTGGCAAGGTTTCGGCCGGGAGCGGTGGTCCAGTCGGCCCGGACACCCTCTACCCGGTCGCGTCACTCACCAAGCCGGTGACCGCGGCGACGGTCCTGGCCCTGGTCGAGCGAGGCGAGCTCTACCTCGATGAGCCGGTCCGGCGCTGGCTCCCCGAGTTCGCGACTGCGACGAGCGATGTCGCCCGGCGGCAGATCACAGCTCGTGACCTGCTCTGCCATGTCGCTGGCCTGCCGAAGGATGACCCGGACATCACGGACCTGCTTGCCCGGGAAGCACCATTCGCCGATCTCCTCGATTCCGCGGCGGCGGTCCCGGGCGACTATCCGCCGGGGCGGCGCGTCGGGTACAGCAATATCGGGTACTGGGTGCTCGGGGGACTGGCCGTCGCGGCCACTGGCGCGGGAACGGACTTCGCCGACCTCGCGACGGAGCTGGTCCTCCGGCCGGCCGGGCTGACCCGCACCACCTTCCGGCCCGGCGCGGATGCGGACCTCGCCCGGCGCTACGGGCCCAACCGGATCGCCAACACCGATTACGGACGCCATCTGGGATCGCCGGCCGGCGGACTGTTCGCGACGGCGGGGGAGATGGCCCTGTTCGCCGGGCAGTTCGCCGATGGGGCCGGTTACCGTGGCCCGGCCGGCGGCGTCAGCCGGGCCAGCGTCCACCTGATGACGACGGACCAGACCGAAGCAGCCTCGTTTCCGATCCCGGCGCCTAACCCGATCACACCACGAGACGAACCACGACGCCCCGGCCCGCTACCGGGCGGGATCGTCGGCGTCCGCGAGTGGGACCGGTGCCCGTGGGCGTTCGGCTGGGACGTGCGCGGCGACAAGACGGGGCACTGGGTGGGCGACCTGGTCTCGCCACGGACGATCAGCCACCTGGGGCAGTCCGGCTGCCTGGTCTGGGCGGACCCCGATTCGGGGCTGAGCATGGCCGTCCTGGCCAACCGCGACCTCGGCTCGGGCTGGGCGACCGGTGGCCGGCCGGAGAACTCGCCCGGCGCCATCGATTCGCCGGCTCGCTGGGCCCGCCTCAGCGACGTCGTCGCCAGCGCCATCTAGCTCGTCCCATCGCCGGGGAGTCCCAGCCGCCAAGGCAGCGTCCGCCGGGGCGCCGGGTGTGCTCCCGGCAGGCACGAACGCTGGTCAGTGATCCGTACCTGGTCCGACCGGGGCCGACCACAACCCGGCGAGGGCGTCGACCATCCCGGCTCCACACGCAGCCCATGTCGCTCGCGCGGTCGGCCGTCCCGCCGCCAGGGCCGCCTCGCGGTCGGCCAGCATGTGAACGGTGATCAGGCGCGCCATCGCGCTGCGCTCGGCCCGGGTCGCCTCTGGGAGGTCCGGCAGGCACGAGCGGATCCCCTCGATCGTCCGCCGGAGCGCGGGAGACTGGACGGCAAGTTCGTCGATCGCGTCCTGGTACCGCGGGTCGGTCGCCACCCGGGCGCCGAGCCGGGCATACCACGTCGGGGAGCCCATCTCGTCGAGATGCCGGGTAACCGGGTAGACGAGGCACCCGATCCAGTCACGCAGGTTGGCACCGTCGCCGATCGATTCCAGCGCCTCGACCCGGAAGCGCTCGATGCGCCTGGCGTTGCGGCGGACGATCTCGAGGATCAATTCCTCGGTCGTGCCGAAGTGGTAGTTCACCGCGGCGATATTGCGCTGGCCAGCCGCGGCGCTGATCTGCCGGTGCGAGACGTTGTCCAGCCCGTGCTCGGCGAACAGCCGCTCAGCCGCCACGAGGATCGCCTCGCGAGCCGCTGCGCCACGACCCCCCGATCGGGAAGCAGCGGCGTGCCCGTGATCATCTGCAGTGTTATCGAGCGCGGCGTCGTGGGGTGCTGGGGTCAAGGCCAGTTCTTTCTATCAATCGTCCACATCAGTGTGCCAGCGTGCAACCAGTGAACACCACCGGGTCGACTAATTCAAACAATTGCTTTAATCTACTGCGCCTACCTGCCGTCCCATCCAGAAGGACTCCGATGTCGCACGCAGCTCCGTCTCCCGCCACGGCCAATCCCGTGCCGGCACCCGGCGCATCCTCCCCGAACCTGATCGTGGCGATCCTGGCGCTGGCAGGCATCTCCGTTGCCCTGATGCAGACCCTGGTCATCCCGATCATCCCGCAGCTCCCAAGCCTGCTCCGTTCATCGGCCAGTGACGCGGCCTGGGCGATCACCGCCACCCTGCTCGCCGGCGCCGTCGCCACGCCCCTCGCGGGACGCCTGGGCGACATGATCGGCAAGCGCCCCGTGCTGCTGGCGAGCCTCGCGCTCATGGTGCTTGGCTCGGTCGTCTGCGGGCTCAGCGACAGCTTGGTCCCGATGGTCACCGGCCGCGTGCTCCAGGGGCTCGCCGCCGGTGTCATCCCTCTGGGCATCAGTCTGATGCGCGATGTCCTGCCGGCCGAGCGGCTGGGGACGTCGATCGCCCTGATGAGCGCATCGCTGGGCGTGGGCGGCGCGCTGGGCCTGCCGGCCGCGGCGGTCATTGCCCAGAATCTCGACTGGCACGCCCTGTTCTGGGTCTCCGCGGGTCTTGGCGCGGTCGTGCTGGCCCTGGTCGCCTTTCTGATCCCGGCCTCGCCCAACCGCACCGGGGGACGGCTGGATATCGTCGGAGCGGTCGGACTCTCAGCCACGCTGATCAGCCTGCTGCTGGCGGTCTCTAAGGGGGCGGACTGGGGCTGGACGAGCGGGCTGACTGTCGGGCTGCTCGTGGCGGCGGTCGTACTCGCCTGGCCTGGGGCGCGTGGGAGCTGCGGACCACTCAGCCGCTGGTCGATCTCCGGGTCACGGCCCGGCGCCAGGTCCTGGTGACCAACCTCGCGTCGCTGATGTTCGGCTTCTCGATGTTCGCGATGTTCCTCGTCATTACCCAGCTCATCCAGTTGCCGTCGCAGACTGGCTATGGGCTTGGTCGATCCATGCTCGTTGCGGGACTGGCGCTGGCGCCGAGTGGTCTCGTGATGATGGTCGCGGCGGCGATCTCCGCCCGGATCACGCAGCGCTATGGCCCGAGGACGACGCTGATGCTCGGCGCGCTTGTGGTCGCGATCGGGTACGGGCTGGGAACCGTGATGATGGGGGCCGTCTGGCAGCTGGCAACGGTCGCCGGGGTGATCGGCGCCGGGATCGGACTGGCCTATGGTGCGATGCCCGCCCTGATCATGGCGGCCGTCCCGGTCAGCGAGACCGAGGCCGCCAACAGCTTCAACACGCTCGTGCGATCCATCGGCACATCCGTGTCCAGCGCCGTGGCGGGCGCCATCCTCGCCGGGTCGGCGGTCGTGATGGGGGGCACGAGCATCCCGTCGCAGGACGGCTTCCGCCTCATCCTCGCCATCGCCTCGGGGACGGCACTGGTCGCGCTGGTATTCGCCGCGTTCCTGCCGCGCCCGATCGACCGGCCTGCCGTGCCGTCGACGCTGCCCACCGAGGTCATCGCCGAGCCCGACGTCTCGCCTGCTCGCGGGTGACTGGCGGCTGGTACGCGCTTCGCCCCAACCGGGCGGGCGCCAGGCGAGCAGCCGGTGCATCCGGACAACACGGAAGAATGCAGAAGTCCCGGCGGAATGGTTCCGCCGGGCCTTCGCGTTGCAGGCATTCCGGAGAGGAGCGCCGCGATGGTTACACCTTGCGCGACCGGGTCGGCATGGGTGTCGGCGGGCGCAACCCGTTCTGGGGCGGCTGCTCGTCGATCGAGAGCCAACCGCGGCGGAGTGCCGTGACGACCGCCTGCGTGCGGTCGTTGACGGCCAGCTTCCGCAGGATCGAGGTGACGTGGTTCTTGACGGTCTGGGCGCTGATGCCGAGCGCGAAGCCGATCTCGGCATTGGTCATCCCGTCACTGACCTTGCGGAGGATATCCAGCTCACGGTCGGTCAGCGGGGCGAAGGCACTGGTCGGGGCCAGCTCGCTGCTGGTCGCGTTCCGGAACTGATCTAGCACCCGGGCGGCAACGTACGGCTTGTCCAGCAACTGCTCGTTGATGACGTACTCGCCCGTGGACGAGCGCCGGATCAACTCGATCAGTGTGGTCTCGTTGACGTCCTTGCCCGTGTAGGCCGACGCACCGGCGCGGATCGCTCCGAACAGCTCGTCGTCGTTCTCGTTGGCCGAGACGACGATCGTCGCCAGGGCCGGGTGACGCCGGCGCATCTCGGTCGCGACGCCGAGCCCCGGAGCTTCGACGAACGTCGTGCCGATCAGTGCGACATCCGGTCCGGCCTCGTCGGCCAGCCGGTAGCCCTCGTCCGCCGTCCCGGCGCTCCCGACCAGCGTCATCTCTGGCGCGAGTGCCAGGCACCCCGCGAGGCCGCGCCGGAACAGCGCTTCCCGCTCGACGATCAGCACCCGTATCGCCTTGTCCGTCATCTGAGATCTTCCTTGGCTGGTGCCAGCGATCGTGCTCTCGCTGCCTGTATGGCCCGGCATCCAGCCACATGGTCACCAGCAATTGTGGGATTCCAGGGCAGGGCCGGGTCGGTCATGCTCCTGTTGGGCTATCCCGGATGGGGAACAGGCTGGCCCGGTGCGGGAGAACCAATTCCATCCGCCTCCACCATCACGAGGATGGTACCAAGTGTAGGAGGGTATAGGACCAGTTCCAACCGGACTATGGTCCCGGTCCGAACCAGGGCACGTCACCAGAATGGCCACGGTAACCAGCCATTCCTTGAAGGGGCTACATCGCCGGATTCGCACGGGAAACAGGCTTCCCATCCCCAGGTGGCCGGTACCGGCAGCCTCCGGTCTTCACCATACCCCGGTGCCGGGTTGGGTGGACCGGAATGCCGGCAACCCCCCGTTCCGGATTAGCCCGAACGGGTACCGCTGTCAATGGCGCAATCTCCCGGCGTTGGCCCCGGGAAGCCGGCTGCATGACCCGGAAACCGTCACGGGATCCGGGTCAGCCCTCCGCACCCGGATCCCATATCCACGGGCACGGCTATGTAGCGCAGGCAACAATCATGTCGATGCTGCAATCCGGCGACCAGGGTCAGCTCCGGCCGGGAGCGTCGGTGGTGATGTCGGCGGTGACCTCGTCCGCCGGGCCGGCCAAGGGATCCGGTTCGTCCACGATCGGGCTCGCGAGGACCTTGTCGACCCGGTTGCCATCCATATCCATCACTTCGAACCGCCAGCCTTGCCAATCGAACAGGTCGCCGGCGTCAGGAATCCGTCCCGTCCGGGTTAGGACGAACCCGCCGAGGGTGTTGTAGTTGCCATCCTCTTCGTCCGGGAGTGGAGGCAACCCGAGCAGGCTGAGGAAGCCGTCGACCGGGACCATCCCGTCGATCAGCCACGAGCCGTCCTCTCGCTCGACCGCGTCGGGGTCCTCGGCGTGGTGCTCCTCGCCGATGTCGCCGACGATCTCTTCCAGGACATCGTGCAGGGTGACGATCCCCTGGGTTCCCCCGTACTCGTCCACGACGATCGCCATCGGGTCGGACGCCCGCTTGAACGTCTCCAGCAGGCGCAGGGCCGGCAAGCCCTCCGGGACGAACTCCACCGGGCGAATGTGCTTCTCCAGCTCGTGGCTGGTGCCGCGCTGGAGGTCGGCGAGGATGTCCTTGGCCCGGACGACACCGCGCAGATCGTCAAGGCTGGCCATGGCAACCGGGAAGATCGAACGGTGACTGGAGAGGATCAGATCGCGATTGGTTTCGAACGGATCCTCCAGGTCCAGCCAGGTCACTTCCGAGCGAGGCGTCATCAGGTTGATCGCGCGCCGGTCGCCCAGTTCGAAGACCCGGCCGATCAGGTCGCGCTCGGCCGCCACGAAGACCCCGGCCTCGGTGCCCTGGTCGAGCAGGACGGCGATCTCGGATTCAGTGACGGGCGGCTCCTCGGCGTCGCCGCCGGGGACGAGCCGCAGGACGAGCTGGGTGCTGCGCTCGAGGAGCGTGATCGCGGGAGACGTCACCCGCGCGAGTGCTGTCATCGGCGGGGCGATCTGCGCGGCCACACGCTCCGGGTTGGACAGGCCGATCCGCTTGGGAACGAGCTCGCCAAGGATCAGTGTCGCGTAGGTGATCAGGATGACGACGATGACGAACGCGACCGGCTGGGCGGACCCGCCGATGACGGGGATGGGCTCGATCACCGGAGCGAGACGGCTGGCAAGCGTGGCGCCACCGAACGCTCCCGAGAGGACGCCGATCAGGCTGATGCCCACCTGGACGGTGGAGAGGAAGCGCCCCGGGTTGTCGCTCAGGGCAAGCGCCGAGCGCGCGCCGGCACTCCCGCTGTCGGCGGCCTGCTGGAGGCGAGCCTTTCGCGATGAGACAACCGCGATCTCGGACATGGAGAACAGGCCGTTGGCGATGATGAGGACGACGATGATGGCGATCTCGAACCCGACGCCCAAGGGTGGCTCCCGATGGACCGACGGCACTCCCGGCCGCCAGCCGGCGGGGATGCCAGCCACTCTGGGCGCCGTGGGATGCCCCGCGCCTGCGGGTCACCGTCGATAGGAGAAAACGTAGCACATCACATGGCCGGTCCTGGGCGAGGGGGCGGTCAGCCGGCGGAATGGGACCGGCGGGATTCCAGCCACCACCCGGTCGCCCAGGGACCCGCGACGGCCAACGGGTAGGCGAGCAGGAAGGCGACGGTGATCGTCCGGGTCTGGAGGGCGTCGGCGCGGGGATACCCGAATCCGAGCGCCGCGACGAGCACACCGTCGAGAAACAGCCCGACGAGCAGCGCGACACCGATCCGGAGCCCGGTCCCGCTATCCAGTCGCTGCCCCGTGAACCTCGTCCAGCCCATGGCCAGCAACGCCGATGCTCCAGTCGTCACGACGCAGACAAGGGCATAGGTCAGGAGCGTTGGTGCCCCGTCAGTGGGCCCGGGCAGGATCGGGCCGACGACGAGCACGATCAGTGCCGTAAGGACGACCCAGACGAGCAGACCCAGGACCAGCTCGGAAGGGCGAAGGTGGACGGGGGTAGCGCGATCCATGGGGCAACTCCAGCATGTCCGAACCCTTGGTCGGTTTACGGGATACGTTTATACGATAAACTATCGGCTTGTGGTTGCGGGCGGATCGAGGCCGGGCAGCGAAGGGGAAGGTCGGTTTGCCGCGAATCGCACGAATCAGCGCGGAGGGAATCGTGCTGGCCGCGATCGCGGTCGCCGATCGCGGTGGGCTGGAAAGCCTGACGATGGCACGCGTCGGTCGCGAGCTCGGCGTCGAGGCGATGGCGCTCTACCGGTACTTCCCGGGGAAGGACTCGCTGCTCGATGCCGTGGCCGAGCACCTGATCGGTGAGATCACCCTCAAGCCGGACGACACCAACTGGGAACAGGCGGCCCGGGCGGCGCTCCAGTCGATCCGGGATCTGGCCCGGCGGCACCCGGCGCTGTTCGCCATGGCGCTGGAGCGGGCGCCGCGGGCACTTGCCGAGGCGCACCTGGTCGACCAATTCCTGGCCCTGATGCGGCGAGAGGGGCTGGGCGGGCCCGATGCGCTCCGGTTGTTCCGCCTGCTGTCGGATTACGCCATTGGGTTCGCGCTCTCTGAACTGCGCGGCTTCGTCCTCGAGGGAGAGGCATTGGGGGTGACCGCGGACGCCGACACGTTCCCGGAGGTTGCCCGGCTCGTGTCCGCGCTCGGGCCTCCGGATCACGACGCCGACTTCGCCTTCGGGCTCGATCTGCTCTTCGCCGGGGCACACGCAATGCTCGCCGGGCGGGAAACAGGGACGACATGAAGGAGGGGCCCGCCGTCGCGACGGCAGACCCCTCTTTCCCATCAGATGGAAGGGATCCCTGTCAGGTCGCGTGGCGACCGAGACCTGCGGGCGGAATGGACTTGCGGAGCAGGCCCGTGATCGCGATCAGCGTCAGGATGTAGGGCAGCGCGATCAGGATCTCGGTGTTGATCGGCAGGCCGGCCGCCTGCGCCTGGATCTGGATCGCCAGCGCGCCACCGAATAGCAGCGTCGCGATCAGGGTCCCGACCGGCGTCCAGTTGCCGAAGATTACGGCTGCCAGCGCGATGAAGCCACGGCCCTGGCTCATGTCGTTGGTGTAGAACGACAGGTCGCCCAGCGACAGGCAGGCCCCACCCAGCCCGCCGAGGACCGCGCCGGTCAGTACGGCGATGTAGCGGGTCCGGTTGACGGCGATCCCGACGCTCTCGGCCGCCTTGGGGTCTTCGCCGGCTGCCTGCAGCCGGAGACCGCCCCGCGTCCGGGCGAGGTAGAACCAGATGATCGGGACGAGGATGAAGGCAACCGGGACCAGCAGGTGAATGCCGTTGCCGAACGAGAACAGCTTGGCGGCGTCCGGAGTGCGACCGGATGTCTGGAACAGCTGCGTGCTGAGATAGGCCGGGATAGCCAGACCGAGGATGTTGATCGCCGTGCCCGCCACGATCTGGTCGCCCCGCAGGCTGATACACCAGACCGCATGGATGCCCCCGAGCGCCAGCGCGCAGAGGCAGCCGATCAGCAGCCCGAGCAGGGCATTCCCGGTGTAGTAGGAGCCGATCGCCGCGCCGAACGCGCCGATCAGCATCAGCCCCTCGAGACCGATGTTGACCACGCCGGAGCGCTCCGAAATCAGCCCTCCCAGGGCCGTGAGCAGTAGTGGGGCAGCGGCGCGGAGCGTGGCCCAGAGCAGCCCCAGTGTCAGGAAATCGTCCACGCTACCTCCACCGGCCGGCTAGGGGAATCAGGGGAATCGGGACACCCGGTCCGGGCGACAGGTCGTCGGCTCACCATCTCAGCTCGCCACCTGCGTGTCGGACGTGCCGGTCCCGGAATTGGTCGAGGGGCGGGTCGGGGTGCCGCGCCGGAAGAAACGGCCGAGCCGGTAGTGGGCGAGGGCGCCGGTCGCGGCGACGGCGAGGATGACCAGCGCCTGGAGAATCTGGACCAGCTGGGAGGAGATCCCCGCCGCGCTCTGCATCCGGACCGCGCCGGACGACAGCATGCCGAACAGCAGTGCGGCGAGCAGCACTCCCGCCGGGTGGTTGCGTCCGGCCAGCGCGACCGCGATCGCCGTGAAGCCATAGCCGGGGTTCGGGTTGCTGTGGCGACCGGTGACGCCAGCCAGGTCAAGCGCGCCCGCCATGCCGGCCAGCGCCCCGCTGAGCGCCATCGTCCCGACGATCATCCAGCCCCAGCGGATCCCGGCGTAGTCCGAGGCTCCCCGGCTGAGGCCAACGGTCCGGAGTCGGTAGCCAAACGTCGTCCGGAACAGGATCAGCCAGACGAGCAGCGCGGCGACCGGGATCAGCAGCACGCCGACGTGGAGGCGGGTGCCATCCAGCAGGATCGGGAATCGTGCGGTTTCCAGCGCCCGCTGGGTGCCGTTGCGCTCCGGCTCGACGGGCAGCCAGCTGTCCTGCCCGACTGCGAAGTACGAGATCCGGTAGGCGATGTAGTTGAGCATGATCGTCGTGATCACGACCGAGGCGCCGGTCTTCGCCAGCAGGGCACCGGGGATTGCGCCCCAGAGCCCCCCGACGACCATGGCCGCCAGCACGACGGCGGTGATATGGAGCGCCGTCGAGACCCCGAGGTCGGTCGCGGCGACCAGCCCGGCCGCGAGCGAGCCGGTGAACAGCTGGCCCTCGACACCGATGTTGAACAGGCCGGCCCGCGATGCGACCGCGAATGCCAGCCCGCCCAGCGCCAGCGGGGTCGCGGCGATCAGGGTCTCGGCGACCTGGCGCCGACCACCGAGCGACCCGTCCAGCAGTGCCTGGTAGGCTGAGACCGGGTTGCCTCCGGACAGCAGGATCACGACGGCGCCGACGACGAAGGCGATGACGACCGCGAGCAGCGACAGCCCGATCGCCGCGAGCGAACCGCTAAGCCGGGACATTGCCGACTACCTCCCCTTCGGGATCGACATGGACATCGCCCCGCTCGTCGACCACCGGACCGGTGTCATCGGTCCGGCCACCCATCAGCAGCCCGGCACGGGTGCGGCTCAGCTGACCGCCGGGGAAGTCGCCGACGATCCTCCCGTCATACATCACCAGGATCCGGTCGCTGAGGTCGTAGATCTCGTCCAGGTCGAATGAGACCAGCAGGACCCCGCGTCCGAGGTCTCGCTCGGCGACCAGCTGCTTGTGGACGAACTCGATCGCGCCGACGTCCAGGCCGCGGGTGGGCTGGCAGGCCAGCAGCACGTCCGGCCCGCGGAACAGCTCGCGGGCGATGATCAGCTTCTGCTGGTTGCCGCCGGAGAGCGACCGGGCCGGGGTTCCGTCGTCCGGGGCACGGACGTCGAACCGGCTCATCAGGTCGCGGGTGATCCGGCGGGCGGCCCCGACGTTCAGCCAGCCACCGCGGCTGAACGGACGTGTGTCGGTCCTGCCGAGCATGACGTTCTCTGTCAGCGAGAAGTCCAGGACGAGGCCGCGCTCGTGGCGGTCCTCGGGGATATACGACAGGCCCCGGCGGCGGCGGCGCTCGGGGTTCAATCCGGTCACGTCGCGGCCGTCCAGCTCGATGGTGCCGTGATCGGGCCGGCGGATTCCGGACAGGACCTCGATCAGCTCCGCCTGTCCATTGCCTTCTACCCCGGCTAGGCCGACGATCTCGCCCCGGTTGATGGCGAACGAGACATCCCTGAGCGCACCCGAACCGACCGGGCCGACCCGCAGGTCCCGTGCGACGAGAACCGGGGCGCCGGGGTGGGCCTCCGGCCGGTCGACCGTCAGCGAGACGCCCCGCCCGACCATCAGCTCGGCCAACGACGAGGCGGTCGTGTCCTTCGTGTCGCGGGTCCCGACTGTCCGGCCCCGCCGGATGACGGTGACCCGGTCGCTGACGGCGGCGACCTCGCGCAGCTTGTGGGTGATGAAGATGATCGTCGCGCCACCGGCCCGCAGCCGGTTCAGAACGACATAGAGATCGTCGACTTCCTGCGGGGTGAGCAGCGCCGTCGGCTCGTCCAGGATCAGGATCCGGCCGCCCTGGTAGAGGGCGCGGAGGATCTCGACCCGTTGCTGCATGCCGACCGGCAGGTCGCCGACGCGGGCGTCCGGGTCGACGTGGAGCCCGTAACCGTCAGCCAGTTCGCGGACGTGGCGGGCTGCGGCGGCACGATCCAGGGTGAAGCCGGGCGAGACCCGCTGCTCCTGTCCGAGGATGATGTTCTCGGCGACCGTGAACCGGGGGATCAGCATGAAGTGCTGGTGCACCATGCCGAGGCCGTGATTGACGGCCTCCCGCGGGCCACGGTGGGTGGCGGGCGCGCCGTTGACGGCAATGGTCCCCTCGTCCGGGTGGTGGATCCCGAACAGGATGTTCATCAGGGTCGACTTGCCGGCCCCGTTCTCTCCGAGCAGGGCATGGATCTCGCCAGGACGAACCAGCAGATCGATTCCGTCATTGGCGACGACGCCATTGGGGAACCGCTTGACGATGCCGCGCATCTCGACGGCGTAGGTGCCGGGGCTGGTGGCGAGGTCAGACCTGGCCTGGGACCCGGCCGGGGCGAGGGGCTCCTGCGTCATCGGTGTTCCCGCGGAGCGCGTGGCTCCTGTTCGCGTGGCGGAAGTCAGAGTCGTAGGTGGGCATGATACCCCGCAGCCGCAGGTCGACCGGGGCGGGGCGGGACATGCGACCGCCCGGACGGGAATCCCCACAGGGCTCCCCGTCCGGGCGGTTGTGGAACGTGGTCACGGGACGGTCAGCGGACCGACCATGTCCCTGGGAGACGCCTTAGGACGCGGGCGTCGCCTCGGGGGTGGCAGCCGGGGTGCCAGCAGCCGGGGTGCCAGCAGCCGGGGTGCCAGCAGCCGGGGTGCCAGCAGCCGGGGTGCCAGTAGCGACATCAAGGACCACCGGAGTGAAGGCGGCCAGCGTGTCGCGATCGACCGGGACGACGATCTCACCGGACACGATCGCGGCCTCGTAGGCTGCGACGGTCGCGGTGATGTCCGCGGAGAGCTTGCCGGCCGGGTCGCCGATGCCCGTGCCGTCCTCGATCAGGCCGAGGTTGTTGATGCCACCCTCGAAGGTGCCCTCGGACAGGTCGCGGACAGCGTCGATCACGGCGACGTCGAGCGCCTTGCCGATGAAGAAGATCTGCTCGTTGGCGCCGATGGCAGACTGGTCGGAATCGACGCCGATGACGGAGTTGGCAAGGCCACGGGTGCGCGCCGCCTCGAAGATCCCGTTATTGGTCAGGCCGGCGATCGGGAAGATGATGTCGGCGCCCTGATCGTACTGGGCGGAGGCGGCGGACAGGCCACCGGCCGGGTCGCCGAACGAGCCGACGTAGTTGACCAGCGGCTGCCAGTCGTTGCCCAGGATCGTCCGGGCACCGGCGGTAAAGCCGACCTCATAGCGGACGACCGGCGGGATCTCCTCGCCACCGACGATGCCGAGGATCTTGGACTGGCTGTACAGTGCTGCGGCGACACCACCGAGGAAGCCGCCCTCCTGCTCCTTGAACACATAGGACTCGACGTTGTCGGCCTCGACGACCGCATCGAGGATCACGAACGGGATGTCCGGGAACTGCGGCGCGACCTCGGCGACGGCGTCGACGAGCAGGAAGCCGACGGCGATCACGATGACGCTGGTCTCGGCGGCTTCGACCAGGTTCGGGTAGTAGTTGCTCTGGTCGAGGGATTCGAGGTAGGTGGCGGTGTAGCCGAACTCGGCGGCCGCGGCCTGGACACCGGCCCAGGACAGGTCATTGAAGTTGCCGTCGCCGATCCCGGCCGTGTCGGTGATCATGGTGATCTGGCCGCCGTCCTGGGCGCGGGCGCCGACCGCCGAGAGGCCGAGCGCGGCCATGGCCGGGGCGAGCGCGAGGCCGCCCAGCACGGTCCGGCGGTTGATGCGACGGACATTGGTCACGGTGGAGAGGGTGTCGAAGCTCACGAGGTCACTCCCTTGTCGCCCGCCGAGGGGCTGGCCTGCGGCGCGACACCGGACGAGACCGGGCGCGCGGGGCCGGGCGCGTGCCTGCTCCCGGCCGGACTCCTCCGATTCACCCCGCACCGGGCCACACGATCCCGCCAGGGGGCGGGGCGGACCAGGCTGTGGGCGAGAGAATGGGGAGATACCGGACGGATACTACCAAACACACCCCTCCGACGTGGCATCGGGCGGCGAGATTCTGGGCAATCTGACTAAAGACCTGCGGGTTAATTGTTCAGGATGTGGGCAGCGGCATCGTGGCCACGATCCGGGCCAGCAGCTGGGACACGTCCGGCACATCGGCCGCGTTGGCACCAGGGTGGGCCATCCGGACGATGCCATCGCGGTCGATGACGAAGGTCCCGGGGAGCTGGCGGACACTCCCGACCGTCCGGCCAGGCAGATGACCCCGGAGCATCGCCCGGAGGAACGGACGACCCGGCGTCAGACCGAAGACCTGTTCCAGCGATCCATCCTGCAGGCCGTAGGTCGCGAAGGCAGACCGGCTGTCGTCCGAGAAGACGGGGAAGGGCAGGTGCATCTCGTCGCGGAAGCGGGTGGCCTCGGCGGGAGTTCCCTGTCCGATGATGGCGACATCGACCCCGGCGGCGGCGAACTCGTCGCGCATCCGGCCAAGGGACTCCACCTGCGCGCGGCACAGAGGACACCCATACTGGCGGACGAAGACAAGCATCAGTGCCCGCGGGACGTCGACCCACAGCTCGGCCAAATGGACGGGCATGGAGCGCTCATCGCGGACCTGGGCGTCCCTGGCCCGGGCGCCTACGCCAGGACCGAAGGTTTCGTCGCCTTGGGATGTGACTGGAAAAGTTAGCGTCGTCATTGCCTGTCCGCGGTACAGTCCGTCAGATGTCGGGCGGCTCGTGGACAGACCTTGTCCGGTAGGCGTCCCAATCGATCATGTAACGCAGGATACGTTCCATTGGTGACTCCGGGTCGAAGGTGGAACCGGGAAGGCGCGCCGCCATGGCTTGGCTGCTGATCTTCGTCGGTGGTGGCGCGGGCGCGTGTGCCCGCTATGGCATTGGTTCGCTCGCCGGGCGCTGGTTCGGGGCGGCGTTTCCCGCCCACACCCTGCTGGTCAATGTCACCGGATCGTTCCTGATTGGGTTGATCAGCACGATCCTGATCCAGCGTGGCGTTCCCGATCCGGCCTGGCGGCTTGCCATCGTGACCGGGTTCCTCGGTGGATACACCACCTTCAGCGCGTTCTCGTACGAGACGATCCAGCTCATCCAGGACGGCCACGGCGGCCGAGCCCTCCTCTATGTCCTGCTGAGCAACGGGCTCGGCATCCTTGCCTGCGCACTCGGCATCGTCGCCGTGCGGTGGTCAGGGCTGAGTGGCTGAGGTGACTGCCAAGCAGATGCCAGCGGGGCTCAGGTCCGGTCGAGCAGGGCGGTGAACGACTCCCGGGTGTAACCCCCCTGCTCGATGATGTGGTTGATCACCGGCTTGGAGAGCGGCTTGGTGCCGTGCGATAGCCGGATCCGCCGGCCGGGTCGGTCCGGGTGCTCCAGCATGAAGTGATCGCTGCGTGGCCGAGAGACGTCTACCCAGCCGTCGGCAAGCAGGGCCCGGTGGACGGCTCGCTTGCTGGCGATGGGAAGCGGAACGGTCGGCATGGGCTGACTCCGATCGGGGCAGGGTCAACTGTCCCGCCCACTGCAGGTAACGCATGTCCCGTACAAGCGCGCCCAGGAGCGCATCGTGACACCGCGTAGATCAGTCGGAGGCAGCCATGCGGAGCGAGAGGGTCTTCGAGACGCCGTCCGCGCCCATCGTGATCCCGTAGAGCGTGTCGGCACTCTCGATGGTGCCGCGGTTATGAGTGATGACGATCACCTGGGTCTCGCGCGCCAGCGCCTGGAGCTGGGCCCGGAACCGGACGACGTTGGCCTCATCCAGCGCCGCGTCGACCTCGTCCAGCAGGCAGAACGGGGTCGGGTTGACGCGCAGGATCGCGATCAGCAGCGCCGCCGCCGTCAGCGACCGTTCGCCGCCGGAGAGCAGCGACAGGTTCTGGAGCCGCTTGCCCGGCGGCTGGGCGACGATGTCGATCCCGCCGGGGGCACTCCCGCTCGTCCCGTTGCCCTCGGAACTGGTCATGACCAGCCGCGCGGTGCCGCCACCGAACAGCTCGGTGAACGCCTGGCTGAACGCCACCGCTACCCGGCCGAACGTCTCCTCGAACCGCTGCCGCATCGTGTCGTGCAGCTCAGCCAGCAGCTGGCGGAGGGATGTGGCCGCGCGCTGGACGTCGTCGAGCTGCTCGCGGGTGAAGGCGTGGTGGGCTGACTCGCGCTCGTACTCGCCGATCACGTCGTCCCCGACGTAGCCCATCCGGCGAAGTCGCTCCTTGAGCCGGGTGATCTCCCGCTCCGGGTCGGCCGGCATGGTCCAGTCGTCCGACGGCGGCGCGTCCGCGAGGGTCAGCACAGTGGCCGGCTCGTCGAGTCCAAGGTCCTCGGCGATCCGGAGCTCGATCGCCGTCAGATCGGCCCGGGCCTCGCCCTCTGCGCGGCTGGCCTCGCCGCGGGCGCGCTCGGTCTCGACTTGGGCCCGGCGGCCGGCGTCGATTGCCTGGGCGATGCGGGCTTGCTCGGCCTGGACCCGCTTCAGGTCGAGAGCCAGCGGCTCGTGCCGCTGCTTCGCCTCGGCCAGCCGGGCGGCGAGTCGGTCGGCCTCGCTGGACAGGCGCTCGCGCTGAGCGGTGACCGCCGTGATCTCGCCATCGAGCGTGGCGGCCCGCTCGGTCCGCGTAGCGCGCTCGTCGTCGAGGGCCTGCCGTTGGGCGGCGAGCGCGGCCTCGCGACGGCGCTCCGACCGGAGACGCTCCTCCAGGGTCGCCAGCTCCCGCTGGTAGTCACCGATGCCGCGCTCCGCCGTGGCCGCTGTCTCGGCCGCAGCAACCAGGGCCGCCTCGGCCGCTTCCAGTTCGCCCTGCAGGTTCGTTCGCTCGCCGGCCAGCCGCCCGACGGTCGCCTCGATCGTCGCCCGCTCGTCAGCCCGCCCCGCGATGGCCGTCTCCAGTGCCGCGCGCTGCCGCTCCGCGTCTCGCTGCTCGTTCTCCAGCTGGACTAGCCAGGATGCCAGGCGGCTCCGCTGGGCCGCCTGCTCCCTTGCCGCGGCCCGGATCCCGGCAAGTTCTCCTTCGGCGGCGCGGCGCTCCTCGGCGATCGCGGCCGGAGCCCGTTCAGCCTCGGCTAGCGCGGCGGCAGCCCTGTCACGGGCATCAGCAAGCCCGCCGATCACGCCGGGCAACTCACGCAGCTCACGGCCACGGGCCAGGGCGCCGGTCTCACGGATCTGGGCGCCACCGGTGACCGATCCACCGGCCCGGGCAATTTCGCCGCCAAGCGTGACGGTGCTCCATCCGGTCGGCAGATCGCGGAGCGTAGCGCGGGCGGCAGGCAGGTCATCGACGACGACAGTCCGGCCAAGCAGCGCCTCGACGATGTCGACGAGCGTGTCGTCGACGTCGACCAGGTCGCTGGCGACGCCGTGGACTCCGTGCCCGCCGCGGGCGGCGTCCGGCCGGCCCCTGCCACCCCTACGATTCCGGACGGTGTCGCGCGGCTGGAAGGTCGCCCGGCCGGCGCGTGTCCGGCGGAGATGGGCGATCGCAGCTTCCGCATCGGCCCAGCGATCGACGACGACGTCCTGCAGGTGTCCGCCGAGCGCGACCTCGATCGCGGTGTCATAGCGGGATGGCAGCGCGACCAGTTCGCCGATGGTGCCTTGGATCCCCTGCAGGTCACCGGTGCGGGCAGCCTGCATCACCGAGCGGACACCCGCGTGCAACCCGGCGCCGGACTCCTGCAGGTGCTGAAGCGCGCGAAGGCGGGCGGTGGCGTCGTTCAGCTCGCGGTCGGCGTCGGCGAGCCGCTTCCGGGCGTTGGCCACTTCGGCGACGGCGGCGTCATGGCGCGCGGCGATGTCAGTCAGCCGGTCGGCGAGCTCCGCCTGGACCCGATCGCGGTCGACGCCGGCGGCATCGTGGGTGGCGAGGTCGGCGCGGGCCGTCTCAATCCGCTCCGCCCGCGCCGCGATGGCGTTGGTGTGGCGCTCGCGCTCCGCCCCGTCCAGCTCGGCGCGCTGAGCAAGGAGCGCGGCCTGGCGCTGGGCGTCGCCGGCCCGGCGCTCTGTCTCGCGGGCCAGCCGCCGGAGCCGCTCGGCTTCCCGCTCACGCTCGGTCCGGGCCGTTGCAACGTCTGCCGTCTCCCGGCGCAGCGCCGCGATCGCGGTCCGGATCTCCGTGACGCTGGCTTCGGCCTCCGCCTTCCGCCCGGCGACGCCGGCACGCTCGTTCTCCAGCGTCGCGGCCTGCTCGGACAGGCCGGCGAGGGTGTCGGCCATATCCTCCTGGCGTCGGACCAGGGCGGACAGGCGCTCGCCGGCCAGGTCGCGCTGATGGCCAACCCGCTGGGCTTCCTCGGCCGTCTCTCGGATCTGCGCGTCGGCCCGCTCCAGCGCCTGGGTAGCGATCTGGACCTGCTGCCGCGCCGCATCGCCGGTCGCGACCAGTTGGGCCAGCGCCTGCTCGCCGTCCCGGACGGTCGTCTCGATCTGCTCCAGTTCCGCCCGGGCCAGGTCGGCCAGTTCCGCGGCGGCCCGGAACAACTCGCGGTAGTGGGCGCGCTGGATCGCCGCCAGGGTGTCGCGGACGGACTGCCAGTCACGCGCCTGCCGGGCCTGGCGCTCCAGGGTCCGCAGCCGCGGCTCCAGCTCGGCCATCAGGTCATTGAGGCGCGTGGAGTTGCTGTCGACCTCGGCCAGGTTGCGCTCGGCCTCCGCGGCCTTCATCCGCAACCCGGCCAGGTCGGCAGCGTGCTCGAACAGGCCGCGCCGCTCTTCCGGGCGCTGGCTGAGTGCCGCGTCCATCAGACCCTGCCCGACGACGGTATGGCTCTGGCCCAGGGACGCGACGAGCTGGTGGACATCCTTGAGCCGGACCCGGCGGCCGTTGATCAGGTAGTTGGAGTCGCCGGACCGGAAGGCACGGCGCGTGACCGTGACTTCAGCGAATTCGCTGGGGAGCCAGCCGGTGCTGTTGTCGAACGTGACCGTGACCTCGGCCATGCCCATCGCGCCGCGACCGTTGCCACCGGCGAAGATGACGTCATCGGTCTTGCGGCTGCGGAGGGCGTTCTGGCTGGTCTCGCCGAGGACCCAGCGCACGGCGTCGGAGACGTTGGACTTCCCGGAGCCGTTGGGCCCGATCACCGCCGTGATGCCCCGCTCGAAGACGATCGTCGTCCGCGTCGCGAAGCTTTTGAAGCCGTGGATCTCCAGCTTCGTCAGCTTGGGTCCGGCACTGGGCGGAGGCAGCGGCGAGCCATCCAGGGGCGCGGTCGCCGGGGTGAGGCCGTTCTGCGCGGGGTCGGTGCGGGTGGCGGACACGCGCGGCTCCTCTCCGGCAGGTCGGCGGCGGGACGATGATGGGGTACGTGGATCGACCGGAGATGGTAGCACGCGACCTGTCAGAGGCTCCGGAAAATCATGCCGTGTTGCCGGGCGGACGGTGGCGTATGGTGCGTCCGGTCGGGCGGGGGATTTGGAGTCGACGGTCCAGGTCGTTCCCGGGCCGGGCGACCCTGGCCCCCGGCTCACACGATTACGGCCACTCCACGACAGAACCCATGGCGGCGAACACGGGAGGACCACCAACGGTGACGGACACGGTGAACCGACTCGGGATCTCATCCGGCGCGTTCTGGCCCCATGCCGGCACGACGGCCGTCCCGGCGCTCGTCGGCCGGCTGGGCGTGCGCGCCGTCGAGGTCATGCTCCAGGACGAGACGGAGTACGACGCCGCGTTCGTCCGCTCACTGCGCGGCGGCTTCGATGCGGTCGGGGCCGCCGTCCACAGCGTCCACATCAAGCAGAAGCTGCATCTCGTCGTGACGGGGTCGCCGGAGGAGGTCCGGGCCGGCTGGGAGCTATTCGACCGCGGGATTGCGGCAACGGTGGGGCTGGGCGCGAGCGTGCTGGTCTGGCATGGGCCGAGCCGGCGGGAACCGGGGATGCCGGCGGCGCTGGACCGGTTCCCGGAGGCGGCGCTCCGGCTGGCCGAGCGTTGCCGGGCGGCCGGGCTCACCCTGGCGATCGAGAACGTCGCCTACTGCGCCCTGCCAGCGGTACGGGAGGTTCGCCGGTTCGCCGGGACGACGGCCGGCAGCGGGATCGGCTTCACCTTCGATCCGTTCCAGGCGTCCGATGCGGGCGCCGCGCCGCTCCTTGTGCTGGACGCGATGGGCGACCAGCTTGCCAATGTCCATCTCAGCGATCACCGCCCGGACAGCGGGCAGCGCCATCTCGCGCCGGGTGACGGCGACCTGCCGTGGTCGGCGCTCCTGCGGATGGTCGCGGCCCGCTACGACGGCCCGCTGATCCTCGAGAGTCCGCTCGGTCCTGAGCCGGACGAGCCGTTCCGGCGGGTCGCCGCGTACCTCGTTCCCCGGATCGCCGCGGCGCGGGTCGATCCGCTCGTGAGCGGGCAGCCGCCGGAGGGGGTCCGGGCCGCACTGGACCTGTTCAATGCCGGCCACTACTACGCGGCCCACGAGGGGCTGGAGCACGAGTGGCACGCGGAACCGGGACCGATCCGCGATCTCTACCAGGGCATCCTGCAGGTCGGCGTCGGCGTCCATCACGCCCGGAACGGCAACCGGACCGGAGCGGACATCAAGCTCGCGGCGGGACTCGGACGGTTGCGGTCATTCCTGCCCGTGGCACTCGGGCTCGACGTCGCCGCGCTCGTCGCCACGGCGGAGCGGTACCAGGCATGGGTGCGGCAGGGCGAAGGGCCGGAGCCGCCGCCGCCCGTGGTTGCTACCGTGAACGATCGGGCGGCGGCCCGCCAGGAGTGATCAACAACAGACGAAGGGGCCGGGCGATCTGATCGCCCGGCCCCTTCGTCATGGTGCTTCACCCGTTGTTGTCTGGCGGGGTGCCGCTCAGCGCTGGCGCACGGCGCGCCGGCCGCTGACGAACGCCGCGACGACGGCGACGATCAGCAGGGAGAGGATCGTCATCAGCGGAGAGCCCGGGACGACGGCCGACCCCGTACCGGTGCTGGCGAGGCCACCCACGCCGCTCGGTCCTTCGCTGACACCCCCGACCGGCAGGCCATCCTGGCCCAGGCCCAGGCCGGCGAACATCCCGCTGATGGCGCTACCAACCGCCCAGCCGACATTGGCGCCGCCGATCGCGGTGGCCGGTCCGACCGGGAAGAGCCCGGTACCATCACCTGAGCCGCCGGTCGGGCCTTCGATGACGCCTCCGGTCGGCAGGTCGCCAGCCGGCGTGGTGCCAAGGTCGCCGGCCGGCGTGGTGCCAGGATCGGTGTCCGGCGTGGTGCCGGGGTTGCCGCCCGGGGTGATAACAGGGTCGGTGTCCGGCGTGGTGCCGGGATCAGTGCCCGGAGCGATGCTGGGGGACATCGACGGCTCGCCACTGGCGACGGCCGAGGGGCGTGGGGCTCGGCTCTCCTCCGGCATCGTGCTCGCGGACGGAACGGTGCTGGCGGACGGAGCCTCGCTGACGCCAGCGACGGGCGGAATCGACGCGATGGGCGAGGAGGTGGACGGGGTAACGCTCACCTGGGCCGACGGGACGGTGCTGGCCGACGGGACGGTGCTGGCCGACGGGACGGTGCTGGCCGACGGGACGGTGCTGGCCGACGGGACGGTGCTGGCCGACGGGACGGTGCTGGCCACTACCGGATGGGACGCTGCGGCGTCGGACGCACTGGCTGAAGCAGCTGCGTTGGACGCGCTGGCCGAAGCTGACGCGGCCCGATCCAATGCGGACGCGTCGGATGCAGACGCGTCGGATGCAGACGCGCTGGCCGAGGCGACCATGTCGGACGCGGCGGCATCAGATGCGCTGGCCGAGGCCGAAGCCGCGGCATTGGCGGCGGACGCAGACGCGACAGCGGCGTTTGAGGCTGAAGCAGACGCGACGGCGTTATCGGAGGTCAGTGCCGCCGCGGCGGCATCGGACGCACTGGCCGAGGCGACCGCCGCATCGGACGCCGCGGCGCCGCTGGTCGACGCAACAGCGAGGTCGGAGGCGACCACCTGGGCGGACGCGGCCTCGGCCGCCGCGATGGCCTGAGCGGACGCGGAGGAGACGGCCTCGTCAGAGGCAACGACCCCGGCGCTGGCCGATGCCTGCGCATTCCCGGAAGCCAGGGCTTCGTTCGAGGCAAGGGCGTTGTCGGAGGCGACCGTCGCGGCGCTGGCGGCTTCGGCGCTGGCGGATGCGATGGCCTGATCAGAGACAACCACCTGGCCAGAGGCCGACGCGATCGCGTCGTCGGAGGCCGACGCGATCGCGTCGTCGGAGGCCGCCGTCTGCGCGCTGGCCGAGGCCATTGCGTTGCTGGAGGCCAGGGCGTTGTCGGAGGCCACCGTCGCGGCGCTGGCGGCCCCTGCGGAGGCAGCAGCATCGGATGCACGGGCCGACGCGATGGCATTGTCCGAGGCGATGACCCGGGCGGATGCCGCTTCGGCGGACGCTGACGCAACCGTCTGCTCGGAAGCGATGGCCTGCTCGGAGGCAACTACCGCGGCGCTGGCCGATGCTTGTGCGTTGTCAGATGCGATGGCGTTGTCGGACGCGATAGTCGCGGCGCTCGCGGCCTCGGCAGAAGCCGATGCGACTGCCTGGTCGGACGCGATGGTGGCGGCGCTCGCGGCCTCAGCGGAAGCCGACGCGATGGCCTGATCGGAGGCGACGACCTGGGCAGACGCCGCGCTATCCGATGCGACGACCTGGGCGGAGGCCGACGCCGACGCGATCGCCTCGTTGGACGCAACGACCTGCGCGGAGGCGGCATGGTCGGAGGCAACCACCTGGGCGCTGGCCGAGGCGACCGCGTTGCTGGAGGCGACCGCGTTGCTGGAGGCGACCGCGTTGCTGGAGGCGACCGCGTTGCTGGAGGCGACCGCCTGTGCGCTGGCCGACGCAACGGCAGCCGATGACGCCGACGCCTGGGCAGCCGAGCAACCATTGGCGTAGATCGCCTGCCCTGCTTCGTTCCAGTTGGCGGAGTAGGTGCGGTTCTCATAGACGAACGGCGGGACGATGTCCCGGTTGTCCTGGTGGCTCAGGTGTGTCCGGACGACGGCCTGCGCCGCTACCGTCTGCTGAACGTACCCGTTCGCGCCGTTGTTGGCATGGCAGATCGTAATCCGGTCGGACGTCGCATCTTCGGAGGCCTGAGCGCCCGTCGAGGTGACCGCTGCGGAGGCGCTGGCCGATGCGGCGGAGGCGCTGGCGACGGCCGTGTCAGATGCAACTGTCCGAGCTGAAGCACTGGCGACGGCGGTATCGGACGCGGCCACCTGAGCCGAGGCGCTGGCCGCGGCGACAGAGGCCGACGCAGCGGCGACCGAGGCAGCGGCCCGGGCCGAGCTGGACGCGACGGCGGCGTTAGACGCGGCGGCCTGGGCGCTGGCCGAAGTTGCCGGGCTGGTCGAGGGGGCGGTCGGCGCGGCCCCGTTGCAGGTGATGATGCTGGTGGCGGAGTAGGGGCTGTTGGAGTCCGGCGTGAAGACAGTCAGGATGCAGCCGGCCGGGTGCTGCTGGGCGTTCTGGTACTGCAGCGTCGAGGTGCTCGCCGCTCCCTGGCCGGCGCTGTTGCCCTGGATCCGGTTGGCGTTGCCGGTCGTGCAGTCCTGGGCCGTCGTGGCGCCGGCCGGGCAGAGGTAGAAGGCGAGCTGGCCCTGCGGCTGGGGGCCGGCCTGGCCATCCGTGCTGACGACCCTGAGGGCGACCGTGTCGCTGGAGTTCGGACCGGTCCAGGCCGGCTCGTCGGAGAACTGGATGGTCGCGGTGCCCCGCTGGACGGGCATGACCTGGCAACCGCTGTCGCCGAGCGTCGCGCCGGTGCCGTGGTTGCCAACAATCGTGACCCGGACGGAGTAGGTGACGGTGCCGTCGGCGGCGATCGCCCACCCGCCGACCCGGCCCGGCGTGATGTCGTTGACCTTGGTGCTGGCCTCGTTCCAGAGGGCCGAGCAAGTGGCGTCGCTGTAAACGCGGTAGGTGACCTTGGCCTGGTCATACGGGCTCGGGCGGACGCTCGTGCCGTCGCCAGAGATCGTCGCCTGGAGCTGGAAGTTCTGGCCCGGCATCATCGGCGTGCTGACCGGGAAGCTCTGCTCGCCGCTGGTGTTCACGATGTAGCCGATGCCGACCGTCGTGCCGGCCGCGATCCCGGCGGACGGCGAGGCGGAGACGCTCGCGGACGGGGAGGCCGAGGCACTCGCCGACGGAGACACCGAGGCGCTGGCGGACGACGCCGTCGAGGCGGACGGGGACGGGGACGCCGGCGTCGAGGCCGCGGTGCTGGACGGGGCGGAGGAGACCGGGGCCGGCGTCCCGCAGGTGGTCGTCTCACCCGTGTAGCGGTTGTTGTAATCGCGGAACGCGACGCGGTAGCAGGCGGCCGACTGCGGGTTCCACGTCGTGATCGTCGTGGTCGCCCCGTTGGAAACCTGCCCGTTGGCGACTTCGCTGGAGCAGTTGGAGGTGCCGTTGTCACAGGCGTAGACGGTGACCTGGCCGCCCGGCATTGGGCCGGCGGCCGTTCCGCCATTGGTCACCTGGATCCCAAACGTCTGCCGGCCGTCTGCGCCCGTCACCTGGGATACGACCGGGACTGCCGCGGTTCCGTCGACGACCGTGAAGGTCTCGCACGAGCTGGCGATCTCGGCGCCGTTCTCGCGGAGGACCAGCTTCAGGGCATACGTCCCGGCCGCGCCGGCGTAGAAGCCGGATCCAGCGTTGTATCCATCGTTGCTGCAGGTCGAGCCGGCGTTGACGCCCATGGTGAGCTGCTGATTGCCAGCCTGGGGCGAGACGCTACCAGCGAAGGTCATCTGCTGCCCGGGGAGGGCGGGCGTCGACAGGCTGTACTGGGAGGAGCTCCCCGCAACGGTATAGGACGCCGAGAAGGTATAGGAGACGTCCTGTGCGGCGACGGACCTGGCATCGACCGACTCGTCGGACGGGCCAGCCGTCGCGGTCGGGGTCTTCCCCGCCGTGTTGGCGGTTCGGGCCGCCCGGGCCTGGGTCGCTGCCGGTTCGACGGTTGCCGGGACGCTGGTCGCGGTCGGCACGACGGGGACGATCGTCGCGGGGACCTCGGTGACGACCGGTGCGGGCGTCTCGATGATGGGCGCCGGGGTCTCGACGATCGGCGCCGGGGTCTCGACGATGGGGGCCGGGGTCTCGATGACCGGGGCGACGGTGGCCGGCACTTCGGTCGCGACCGGCGCGACCGCCGGCTCGCTCGCGGTGGCCGGGGTGGCCGCATCCTGGGCAAGGGCCCGGGTGCTGACGATCGGACTGAGAAGCCCGAGCATCAGCGCGAGAATCGCGAAGAGGGAGAACAATCGGACGGACAGGCGGCGCGCAGGCATCGACAGCTCCTGGCGGGCACGGCGAGCGCGCCCACAGAGGGAAAAGCGAAAACCGGTCCCGAAAAGACGGGGCCGGTTTCACCACTAGCTCCCTGTCGCCCAGGTGACCACATTACGGGCGGACAGATCATCGCTCCCATTACCAGGAGGTTTTCAGTTGTTAGCCGACAAGATCGGATGAACTCTTGGGCCAGATCGATAGTACGGGGGCCGGGTGGCTTCGTCCATGCCGCGAAGGAGGCCATAAAGTACTAACTCTGTGCCGGTCAGGAGATGCACCGTCACTTCCCTGCCAGGTCAGCTGCTGATTCCGGTCGGCGAGTTCCTTGACTGGCTATGAGCCAGTCAACCGTGCTCGTCCGTGCGGCAGGAGGTCGCTCGCACAGGTCTCGCCGGGCGGATGCCAGGCGTCCCGGCAGGAAAGATGAGCCCCGCCGGAAGGATTCCGGCGGGGCTCATCGGGACTATGGCGAGGACAGCTGGAGGGGCGGGAAGACTACTCCCGCGCGCTCATCCGACGTCGCAGGAACAGGTAGCCCGCTACGACGACGATCAGGAGGTAGGTCAGGACCAGCCAGAGCACGTCCGGCATCGTCGCGGGCGAGTTCCCGGTACCCGTGGACGGCAGATTGTTGACGCCGGCCACGACCGGGCCGGGGGTCGTCCGAGTTGCCCGGGTCGGCGTGTCGTCCGCGGCTGCCTCGCCCACCGATCCGACGACGGGAGCCGGGGGAAGGGGTCCGCGGGGGGTCGGTGGGTCGATTATCACGCCCGCAACGGGCGGAGACGCGCTGCTCGACGGCGTATTGCCGGTCGGGTCAAGGATCAGGTTGACGACAATGATGAGCGTCCGCACCCCGGCCACGACCGTGAAGGAGGCCCTCCCAAGAACGTCGCCGTTCTCGTCGACTTCCGAGATGACATAGTCGCCCGGAGCCAGGGCGAAGTCGATCTGGCCGACAGGGAAGTCCCCATTGCCCGTCGTCAGCCGTAGCACCTCTTCATCGTCGTCATCGGTGATCACGAAGGTGTAGCCGTTGGCCGGGGCACACTCCTGGCGGGTCGAGATGTCCTCCGGCGGTGTGATCAGGTCGCCCGGCTGGACGATCGCGAAGTTGGTCCCGGGCTGAGACTGGACCGGACATGTGTACTTGACGAGCCGGAGGTTGTTGCTGGCCGACGGGGAGGCGCTGGCCGACGGGCTCGCTGAGGTGCTGACCGAGGGCGAGGCACTGGCCGGGACCGAAGCACTGGCCGAGGGGCTGGCGCTGGCCGGAGCCGAGGCACTGGCCGAGGCACTAGCCGACGGGCTGGGGCTGGTGGTCGAGACGAAGTTGATCACGATGATGACGGTCGACGAGCCGGCGACCACCGTGAAGGTCGCCTGCGTCCCGGCCGGGTCCCCGACCTCGGAGATGCGATAGCTCCCCGGCGCCAGGGCGAAGTCGATTCGCCCATCCGCTCCGGTCGTGACCTGGGTGACCGGCGAGCCGTCGGGGGTGGTGATGGTGAAGGTGAAGGGGACGGACGCGACCTGGCAGGCGCCGTCCCGGGCGCTGCGGGCGGTCTGGGTGTCAGGGGCGAGGATGGCGTACTCGACGCGGCTGGGACCGGCGACCGCGCAGACGTACTTGACGAGCTGGACGGTCGTGCTGGGCGAGGGAGTCGGGGAGGGGGACATCGATGCCGATGCCGATGCCGATGCCGACGCCGATGCCGACGGGCTCACACTCGCCGAGGCGCTGGCCGACGGACTCGCCGAGGCACTGGCCGACGGGGAGGCGCTGGCCGAGGGCGAAGCACTGGCCGACGGGCTGGGGCTAGTCGGGGTCGGATTGCGGATCACGACCTTGACGTTGTTGCCGGCCGGCACGGAGACGGTCGTCGAAACCTGGCCGGGCGACGTCTCGGACACGGTATAGGTCACGTCGGCCTCGACCGGGATGACCTCGATGCCGTCATCGCCGAGCGGGCCGCTGAAGATCACCTGGCCGGTCCCGCTGACGACGGTCACCGTTGCGTTGCCGAAGGTGCATCCCGTCCCGGACGTCGGCGGGGTAACCACCCCGTTATTCGATCCAGGCGGCTCCGTCCCCGGTGCGCCGGTCACGATCGTCGGGTTACCGGAACCCGGGCAGTAGAGCTTGATGATCTCGATGGTCGGCGGTGGCGTGTACAGGTAGTTGGTGACCGCGACGACTGTCGCCTTGCCGGCCACGACATCGAACGAGACCGAACCGCCCGGCGTCGCGTTCTCCGTCAGGGTGTAGCGGCCTGGCACGAGGTTGTCGAAGCGGACGATGCCTGTGCCATCGGTGATTCGCGTCTGGCTGTATTCGCCAGGACCGGTCAGGGTGAAGGAATAGCCGGCCGGGTTGTTCGAGCAGTTCGGCTGGAAGGCGGCCGCGGCCACCTCACCGGCGGGCGGCTGGTTGACGGCGAAGTCTGGCGCCTTGCCGGACTGGTCGGTCGTGCAGACCGTCTTGATCACCTGGACGCTGCCGGGTGTCGCCGGACTGGCCGAGGCACTCGTCGAGGGGCTGGCACTGGCCGACGGGCTAGCGCTCACCGACGGGCTGGCGCTCGCTGACGGACTGGCGGAAGCACTGGCCGACGGGGAGGCGCTGGCCGACGGGCTCGCTGAGGTGCTGACCGAGGGCGAGGCACTGGCCGGGACCGAAGCACTGGCCGAGGGGCTGGCGCTGGCCGGAGCCGAGGCACTGGCCGAGGCACTAGCCGACGGGCTGGGGCTGGTGGTCGAGACGAAGTTGATCACGATGATGACGGTCGACGAGCCGGCGACCACCGTGAAGGTCGCCTGCGTCCCGGCCGGGTCCCCGACCTCGGAGATGCGATAGCTCCCCGGCGCCAGGGCGAAGTCGATTCGCCCATCCGCTCCGGTCGTGACCTGGGTGACCGGCGAGCCGTCGGGGGTGGTGATGGTGAAGGTGAAGGGGACGGACGCGACCTGGCAGGCGCCGTCCCGGGCGCTGCGGGCGGTCTGGGTGTCAGGGGCGAGGATGGCGTACTCGACGCGGCTGGGACCGGCGACCGCGCAGACGTACTTGACGAGCTGGACGGTCGTGCTGGGCGAGGGAGTCGGGGAGGGGGACATCGATGCCGATGCCGATGCCGATGCCGACGCCGATGCCGACGCCGATGGGCTCACACTCGCCGAGGCGCTGGCCGACGGACTCGCCGAGGCACTGGCCGACGGGGAGGCACTGACCGACGGGCTCATGGAAGCGCTCACCGACGGGCTGGGACTGACCGGGGTCGGGTTGATGACGACGATCTTGGTGTTGAGACCCGCGCCGATGTCGAAACGGGCCACGAAGCTGGCTCCGACCTCGGTCAGCGTGTAACCGGTCCCCACGGGCAGATTGATAACCAGCAACCCGTTCGATCCCGATGAGCCGGAGCCGACCTGGCGGCCGGTGGCATCGGTGATAACGAACGTGGCGTCACCGTAGGCACAGGTCTGACTGTTCGTCGGGGTACCCCCCTCGGCGGCCGGTGGGGTCGTCGACGGGGAGTAGATGGTGACGACCGGCTGGTCGATGCCTACCTGGCAATAGAGCTTGATGATTTCAATGGTGCCTGATGACGACGGGGAAGCGCTGGCCGACGGGCTGGCGGACGCACTCATCGAGGGGCTGGCGGACTCGCTGGCGCTCGGGCTGGCGGACTCGCTGGCGCTCGGGCTGGCGGACTCGCTGGCGCTCGGGCTGGCGGACTCGCTGGCGCTCGGGCTGGCGGACTCGCTGGCGCTCGGGCTGGCGGACTCGCTGGCGCTCGGGCTGG